>Ga0209541_10003926_pt1 | contig 26856 bp, 25 predicted proteins | sample RifCSPlowO2_01_FD_184027 | JGI IMG/M metagenome (GOLD analysis project Ga0209541, IMG submission 184027) | Groundwater microbial communities from Rifle, Colorado - Rifle CSP2_plank lowO2_0.1 (SPAdes) (version 2) | ecosystem: Environmental > Aquatic > Deep subsurface > Groundwater | place... | reverse complement strand
TCTTTTTACCTCTGACCTTAACTATGTTCCAATTATTCCAAATAAATCCTATCCTATTCTGATTTACGAAGCTCTCCACCATACAAAAAGCTCTCTAAAAACTTTGGAGGGAATGATGCAAAAAAAATATTTTGACATTTTCTTCGTAGAACCGTGCACCAATTTTTTTATTCGCTTTCTAGCCAAACTTGGATTGGCACAGCGGGTTGAATATTCGGGTGTCCACCCGGATTTTATAGATCTAGTAAGGGTAGGAGAACTGGCAAAAAAATACAAATACAAGCTTCATTTAAACACAATTTGGGACATCCCGGAAGAGTACATCAGACGCATTTGCAAAGAGGGCTCATGGGTAGAATCGGTTTTGCTGATTATTATCGATTTATCATCAAAAGTGGGAAACTTGCTTAATTGGGGAAGCTTCGCTATAGTACACCTACAAATAAATGAAACGCGCAGTGGATATCGTATTTATAGCCCACGGAAGTAAAAGCTTTGGCGCCGGGCACTTGTCAAGATGTAGTAAAATAAGCAACTACATCAAAGCCAAAACAAAGAATGAAGTTAGTATGCTTTTTTTGGGGCACTATGACAGTTGGGGAGAAAAAGCGGCAAAAGAAAATAGGCTTCAATATATCAACCTTGTCTCCGAGAACAACACGAAAGAGCTGGAGAAACATCTTTCTAAATTAAATCCCAAGATAATAATTAACGATAACTGGATACTTAACCCTCCCGAGTATTACTTGATGTTAAAGAAATATTCAAATTACCTAATTGTAATTGACGACTCCCTGCACGCACAGCATTTCTGCGATGTTCTGATAAATGTAGACCCCAATAAATATATTCCAAAACCCAAAAGAAAAGATCTCATATTTTTCCAGGGTTTGAAATATTTGGTACTTCCCTACCAAACAGATACTTTTCACTATGACATTACAGGAGATATCTTAATTTTTTTGGGCGGAACCGATTATAGAGAAATTGCCGTTGAACTTGCAAAAAATTTAGCTGACTTGATGAAGGATAAAAAAATTACAGTAATAGACACACCCCAAAAGGGACTTCCTAAAAATGTAACTCTCGTGGAACCGTTTACTTACCCCATTACTTCGCTTCTCAAATTTCACAACATAATAATTACTTCAGGCGGAACTGCCATGCTCGAATCCATATACTTTAAAAAACCTACTTTTGCATTTGCCGCGCAACCTTGGGAAAAAGTTAATATAAAATACTTTGAAGAAAGGTCGCTGGTTAAGTGCATCGGGAGCTATGAATATTATCCGAAATATCTTGCTGAGAACTTCATGAAATTTCTGGGTTCCCCCCTTGATTTTGCCTTTAACAAAAATTTAATTGACGGAATGGGGATTGTCAGAATTGGTGCTGTCGTTCTGGACAAACTGTCTAGAGTATCTCATAAAAATTCATAATGAAAGCTATTAAAGTCGGCAATAAAGAAATAGGCGAAGCTTCTCCAACTTATGTTATAGCAGAAGCCGGGGTCAATCATAATGGAGATGTTGATTTAGCCAAAAGACATATCAGAGAAGCCTGGTTGTCAGGGGCGGATGCAATAAAATTCCAAATCTACAAAGCAGATAAACTGGTCACGAGGACCGCTCCTATCTATTGGAAGGTTGGAAATGATGAGGGAAAAACTCAATACGATGTATTTTCTAAAATCCACAATTTTTCAATCGAGTTTTATAAAAAATGTATAGATTATGCCAATGAAATCGGAATTACTTTTTTCTGTACTCCGTTTGATTTAGATGCTGTTGACGTAATGGAAGAGATAGGAGTCAAACTTTATAAAGTTGCCTCCGGAGACATCACCTATCACCAACTTCTTAAGAAAATTGCACAAACAGGAAAGCCAATTGTCCTTTCCACCGGAGCTTCAACTCTGGGAGAGATCGAAGAAGCCGTAAATATTATTGAGAAAGAGAATAATAGTCAAATTATCCTCCTTCACTGCACCCTAGCCTATCCAACTCCCCAAAAAGATATTAACCTTAACATGATTCCCACTCTGGCAAAACTTTTTCAGGACTACCCTATTGGCCTATCTGACCATACCTTTAGCCCTCTGACCCCCGCGCTTTCTGTAATGGTGGGGTCTAAAGTTATTGAAAAACACTTTACGGTAGACAAAACTCTGGAAGGAAGCTCCGATCATAAACTTGGAGTAGACCCATACCAATTAAAATGTTTGGTGGAAAGCATCAGACTCGCCGAAGCATCTCTCGGGGGGGGTATGAAAAGGCCGGAGGATGCCGAGAAACCAGCTTTAATGATGGCCAGAAGAAGTTTAGTTTCCACTCAAAACATAAAAAAAGGGGAAAAAATCACTAAACAAATGCTCACCGCAAAAAGACCCGGAACCGGAATTCAACCAAAATTGATGGAGGAAATTATCGGTCTAACCTCTAAAAAAGATATTAAGGAGGATTCTATTTTTACATGGAACATGGTTAAAGACCCGAAAATTGATGTCATTATTCAGGCCAGAATGGGTTCTGTCAGATTTCCGGGAAAAACACTTAAAAAAATAAAAGATAAAACACTACTGGAAAGAGTAATCGACAGGGCAAATAAGATTAGAGGCATATCGGAAATTATTGTGGCAACAACAAACAGAAGAAATGATGAAGCGATTGTCGACCATTGCAAAAAACTGGGAGTTTCATATTACGTTGGTAGTGAAACCGACGTCCTTGACAGACTGGTCAAGGCTTCCCAAGAACACTCATCCGATATTGTTGTCAGATTAACGGCAGATAACCCTTTTTTGGAACCAAGTGAGATAGATTCCTTAATTCAAAAACATCTAAAAAATGAAAACGATTACACCCTGTCTTTTGGCTATCCGCTCGGCTCTTCTGGAGAGGTTTTTGGTGTAGAAGGTTTGATCAAAGTTAACAATCTCACTAAAGATAAACTTTCCCACGAACACCCCGGAGTGTATTTTCTTAATCACCCAGAAGAATTTAAAATAGAAGCAGATAAGGCACCCAAAAAAAGAGATTTCCCTGAAATAAGACTTACGATAGATGTACCCAAAGACTTTAAAACCGCCGAAAATATAATAGATAAACTGGGTGAAAATTTTACAATCGATGACATTATTGCTCTTTACAGAAAAAACAATAAATTGTTTACAAACCGTAAAGTCGATCAAGAAAAACCAAGCATGGCGTTTAAAAAAATTTTCAGTGGGGAAAACCCTTTTTAACTATTTCAATAACTTTCGCTTTTTGAGATCTTCGGCAAAGTTTAAAGCCAGTTCGACATCCATCTTCAATTCCTGGGCGATTTCTACCACAGACCTTTTTCCGTCAATCATGTAACCAAAAAGTTCAAGCTGCCAATCTTCCGGACGTTTATCGAGAAACCAGTCTATTTTACCTCTCATAAGAGGTCCCACCCATTCCCTTCGGGGCACAAAATCTCTGTCAAAATTGCGTATAATCTTTAATATTAAACGCCTTCCGTTCTCAAGAGCTTCTTTACTAATAATTGATGGATTATCAAGATGAGTGTGGTACTCTTCATATGGCCAAGTGGTAATCATCACTGCAGGAATATTAATTTTAGGGTCATTAAATATCAGCTCATCCGATCCTGTTAGCTCTCTGAATTCCAATATTTCGTGTTTTAATTTCAGATTCCTACATGAACTTTCACATGCGTAATTTAGTGGATGCTTTCCATCAAAAGTCTTTTGCACTAAAATTCTGTTTTTGTTTCCCAAAATGTCTATTACAAGAACGGCTTTGATATTTTTTAAATTCTTAATTCTTCGGGCCACATATGCAATAGAGCCAATCGTTTCCGGTAAAAACAAGAATCTAATCGTGTGATTAGTCTTTTTAGATTTTATTTCCTGCGCGACCTTGATTGCAACTGCAACCGCCGATAAATTATCATTTGCCTGATATGGATGGTCCACATGGGCAATAACTAATATTTCTTTCTTGGTCTTACCTTTAATAACAGATTCTCCTATTGTTAGATACCCTTTCTTATACGCAACTTTAATCGAAACTTTATATCTATGTTTCCTGTTAAGTTTCTTGTATTGATTCTCACTCAGGCAGAAACCCCAATCCAAATTGTAATATGGAAAAACATAAGGAATTGCATTTTTATTCTTGCTAAAAAAACATTTATGCCTCAGGTGTTTATCAAGTTCTGTAAAAGTTACAATTCCTTCAAAAGGGAGTGAGCCTACAAAAAGGTGTAGCGGGTTATTTTTGTAGTCTGCCACCAATCTTCCTGTCACCTCATCAACCAAGGTGGCGGCGGATACTTCCCACTTATCGGGAATTTTCCACGTAAAACACTTTGTGCCGGAAGGGATTTTGATCAACCCTAGGGGTATAAACTCCGAAATGATATCGATTGCCCCATCCTCTTCGTCACCGACAAGAACACGGTTTATGGGATAGAGTTTTTTAATTATGTCAATCATAAATCTCAGCTAGCTTACGCTAGTGGTTTCTTCTCATTTAGATTCATATCAAAGCCTGTGAATCTGTCGTTCGCCATAAATGGCTCACTTTAAAAGCATTTATCTACTTGCTAACGCAAGTGGTTTTCTGCTTTGATGATAAAAGGGTTCATATTGTACCACAATTTTGATATAATCTGTCGCACACATGAACAAAAGAACTCTCAGAAATTTTTATGGCGGTGGATATTTTGAAGACAGAATAAATGATGAATTACGTACCGAAATGGAGTATCAGGAAATGGGTAGACTGAGAAAATATATACCCAAAACGGGAACGGTTCTTGATATGGGCTGTGGCCTGGGTGAATTTCTTTCACTTTTCGGTAGTAAATGGGATAAGTACGGTACCGAGATATCCCAATATGCAGTTCGAAAAGCAAAAAAAAGAGGGGTTAAATTTACGATACCAAATAAAGCCGATAACTTCGACCTGGTGATCTTTCGGGGAACGATACAGCATTTAGATAAACCGTTTTCTGAAATTCAAAAAAGAATTAAGCAACTTAAACCCGGTGGTTTCATGGTCTTTCTGGCAACACCGAATACCGGCGGGCTTTATTATCGAATTTTTCAAGATCTCCCATTTCTGGATCCTAAAAGGAATTTTTTTATCCCTTCTGACAAAATGTTTATTCATATCCTGGAAAATTTAGGTCTAAAAGTAAAAAAAATCTACTATCCATATAAAGAAACTCCATACGCTCACCCATTAAAAGACTTCTTCTTTTTTGCCTTGAGACTTTTTGGAATAGCCAATAAAAAACATGCCTTTCCAAAAAATATGATGGAGGTCTATGCCCAAAAACCCTAATCCTCGTCATTGACTTTTTTGCCCTTCGTGAGAAAATATTTGAAATTACTGAACATATGCATGAAATAAGTGAGCGATATATAGGTAAAAACTCCGAGAAGCCGGAATCTTACGTATCCGTAACTCCGTTTGCCGATAATACTCCCAAAGTAAATCCAATAGCGCCGATTGAAAAATTATCTATAAAGAATGTCGAACGTCTCTCCGATTCACAAAGAAACATATTATTTATTTATACCGGTATGGTTACCGAAGCTCCTATGACACTGGGTATGCTTGGTGCGGCAGCAAAGCAAGAGGGCTGGGAAGCTCATGCAATGGTAAATACTTTTAAAAAGCCTTTAGCAGTAGAGGATTACGTCGATAAAGCCCATGAAGTTAAAGCAGATTTGGTAGGGATAACAATGTTAACATTTAACGCGCTTGAAACCTACAAAGTTGTGCTTGGTCTAAAAGAAGCCGGTTTTACCGTGGTAATGGGTGGTCCTCACCCTACGGATAATCCGCAAGAATGTATTGATCATGGCGCAGATATTGTTGTAAGAGGAGAGGGTGAATATCCAATAAGGCAAATATTACGGGATTTTCCAAATGTTCCGGAAGGTATTATAAAAGGGGAAGTTCCTCAAAACTTAAGCGAACTTCCTCTCCCGGATTTGAATATCTATGATCAAGGTGCTTTTACTGACGATGAAGGGTTTGTAAGAGGATTTAACAGAATACATACGAGTAGAGCTTGCCCTGCTTATTGCACCTTCTGCGCTTCAGGTGTGCTCGGACATGACTGGAGACCTACTACCGTAGACAAAATAATTGAAGATATTCAAAGGAGAGTTGACCAATATGGCATCACCAGTATAGGCTTTGCGGATGATTGTTTTCCGGTAGATAAAGATAGAGCTCTTGATTTTTGTAGGCGTGTCCATGAAATTAAGCTTAAGGACTCAAATCAAAAGCTTACGATTAGGCTTAATTCTCGTGTAACTTTGGTTGACAGGGAACTTCTGAAAGCGTTTAAGGATGCAGGTGTTTATTCAATAGCCTTTGGACTAGAAAGTTTCGACGAGCTTTCTTTAAAACGAATGGGCAAAAACGTAACTTTGCAACAAAACATTGAAGCTCCATGGATGGCTCATGAGGCAGGCCTGGTTGTGTATGGTTGTTTGATGATAGGTTTCCCCTGGGAAACATCCTCAAGCATTCAAAATCAAATAAAAGGTATGCATGAAGTTTGGGATGCAGTATCACTCTTTCAGGTCTCAGGATGCCTGACCCCTTTTCCGGGAACGGCAATATATAGACAATTTGTAAAAGAATATCCTGGTATAAGTGAATGGTGGCTTGATCCGAGCAAGCAAAACCACGGCATCCAGGTTTATCAAAATGCAATGAATCCCTATGCAGTGAGTAATTTTTATCAGCGAGTGTATTTTGACGATTCATATATAAGAGGTGAAGATTTCTTTCCATATACCGATGAATACAAGAAGTCTGTTGCCGGGTTTGTGCAAGAAGTAGGCAGACATAATATACCTTTTATGTATCCCGATCGGCCAATTACTCAGCAGTTTATCCATTTGGCTGCTAAGGCATCAATGGTTGGCGAAGATTTATTTCCTGGTATGGAGAGAAAAATAGGAGGATGGTTATTTGACAGGTTTGGACATAAAGGCGAAAGAACCGGCATTGAAAAACAAAGAGATCAAAGAAGGGGAATTTCTAAACACCTAAACAGCCGATAACAGGAACACTTCATAACCAATTCCATTAATGTTAAAATCATAATAAATTTATGCTCCATATTAAAGATTACTTAAGAGAGTTTTTACATGGCATCAATCAAAATCCCATAAGCGAGATGTTGTTTGAAAAAGAAATCATTAGAAAATCAAAACTTCCCTTGACATCAATACATGAGTTAGTTAACAATATCGGTATATTTTCTCCGTTTACAAAAGAACTCTATCGACAAAATGACTATTATGGTCATACTGCTATCCTCAAAAAATACCTTAAGATTTCAAAGGACTATCAATTTAAGTTCGCCATCGATCACGGAATAGTCTTCAGTAAACACACAAACCAAGTTGGTACCGATCCGACTCTTCCTTGTGCCATAACTTTCGGAAAATATCAGCAAAATATTCTTAAAGCTTACAAACCACATGTTTATTGTGTAGGACCCTATATACACTATGCAAAAAACCTTTTAACCGATGAGCAAGTTTTCAAAACGAAAAAAAAACTGGGTACGACGCTATTGGTTTTTCCTTCACATTCAACTCCGTCCGACACGGTTGAATATGATTACGATGCGCTAATAAAAAAAATACGAACTGCCGGAAAAAATTTTCAAACAACGCGTGTATGCATTTACTGGAGTGATGTTCTAAGGGGTATGGACAAAATTTACAAAAATGCAGGAATGGAGTGTGTTACTGCGGGTCATGTTTACGATCCTAACTTCTTACCGCGGTTGAAATCGATTATTTCATTGTCCGACTTTGCTTTGGGTAATGGCGTCGGCTCGAATGTTGGGTACTGCATTTATATGAATAAACCCTATCAAATAATGTGGCAGGAAGAAAAATTAAGTGGTGATGCTATCGCAATGAAAATAATTAAAGACGAGACATCCTCCCGCGGTTTTCGTGAAGTTGTTAAAACCTTGAACAAATTCAGTAACAAAGTTACGGCGAAACAAAAAGAAACAATTGGTTCCTACTGGGGTTTTGATGAAATAAAAACCCGATCCGAACTCAGAAAAATAATGACGGATTCGGATGCCATCTACTCAAAATCCAATACCTAGCCTGATAATATTCCGGCAGAGTACTACAGAAACTCCTTGACTATAAGAAGCTTTATCTCTAGAATCAGGAAACAAAATTTATGAAAGTAGTAATTCTGTGCGGTGGTCTTGGTTACCGCCTTAAAGAAGAGACCGAGTTTAAGCCAAAACCCATGGTTCTTGTTGGTAATAAACCCATTCTTTGGCATATAATGAAAATTTACGCCCATTACGGATACAATGAATTTATTATTGCTCTGGGGTATAAAGGAGACTGTATAAAAGACTACTTCTTAAAACAAAAACATTTGCTTCATGACTTTACCCTCCAAACTAAAGACGGTTCTACAAATCTCCATAAAATGACCTCAAAGAGTGGTGACGACTTTATCATTACATTTGTGGATACAGGACTCGAAACCTTACCCGGTGAAAGGATATTAAGAATAAGAGATTATATTCCAAAAGAGGATGAGAATTTTATGGTCACCTACGGAGACGGCCTTGCAGATATTAATATTCCAAAACTCATAAGCTTTCACAAAAAACACGGTCTCATCGGATCAGTTACTGGCGTTCACCCAACCAGTAGATATGGAATTTTATCAATTGACAAGAGGGGGCTTGCATATTCTTTTAAAGAAAAACCGCTTCTTAATGATTGGGTAAACGGGGGGTTTATGGTGTTTAAAAAGACTTTTTTCAAATACTTAAAAAGGGGCGAGTATGAACATCCTGCTCTTAAAAGACTTATCGAAAGAAAACAGCTTGCAATTTTTTCCCACAAGGGATTTTGGCACTCTATGGACACCTACCCGGACGTAGATCATCTAAACGGGCTTTGGAAAAAAGATCCGAAATGGAAAGTATGGAAATAAACTCAAACATTGAAGACAAAGATTTAAAATATATCCTTACTAAGGCGGGAGCGGAAATCAAGGGCCTGGCCGGCAAGACAATTCTTTTTACAGGAGCCGGAGGTTTCTTGGGTTACTATTTCATTAAATCTTTTATTAAATGGAACGATTTGCACCCAAAGAACAAAATTTCAATTTATGCCTTGGATACTTTCCCCTTAAGGGTTCCTTCATGGATGAAGGACAGACCCGAAATAAAAATCATCAGGCAGGATGTCACCAAGGTTGTTTTTTCCCCAAAACAGCAATTTGATTACATTATCCATGCAGCGTCAATTGCCTCTCCAATTTTCTACCGCCTTCACCCAATCGAAACCATCAATGCGAATGTTCAGGGCCTTTACAAAATATTAAATTATGCTGTTGAAAGGCTGAAAACAAAGAGAAAGGTAAAAGGAATATTATTTTTCTCGACTAGCGAAATATACGGCGATCCGACCATGGAAAATGTACCCACCCCTGAAACTTACCGTGGAAATGTCTCTTGCACCGGTCCCAGAGCATGCTATGATGAGTCCAAGAGATTTGGCGAGACCCTTTGCGTCAATTATTCAAAGGTTCACGGACTACCAATTAAAGTTGCCCGCCCGTTTAATAATTACGGTCCAGGTTTGAAAATTACAGACGGGCGCGTCATTCCTGATCTTGCCAATGATATTTTGCACGGCAGAAATGTTACGCTTCTTTCCGGCGGGTCCGCTACCCGTACATTCTGTTACATCACCGATGCAATCACCGGCTACATCAAAATACTGATCAACGGCAAACCCGGCGAAGCCTACAACATCGGAACCGAAAAACCTGAGATATCCATTTCTCTCCTCGCGGAAAAAATGAAAGATTTATCCATTAAACATTTTGATTATCATGGAAAAATAATCAGAAAAATAAGCAAGGACAAAAATTACTTGACAGACAATCCTCAACGTAGGTGTCCTCAAATTTCAAAAGCGAAAAAGGAGTTGAAATACAAACCCGAAATTTCTCTCGATAAAGGTTTACTTTACACACTTCTTTGGTATAAGGAAGGTCAATTATGAAAATATCAATCGTGGGGTCAGGCTACGTAGGATTAATTACAGGAATCTCGTTGTCATCACTGGGACATAGAATCACATGTATTGAGAACAATAAGGACAAAGTTTTCGCTATTAATAATGGTAAATCTCCATTTTACGAACCCGGAGTAGATCTGGCTCTTAAAAGTGCTATTAAAAAGGGTCTACTTCAGGCAACAGAATCACTTAAAGAAGGTGTGATTAACTCTGATATCACAATTATCGCCGTAGGAACACCTACTATAGATAATAAAATCGATCTTACATTCGTTAAAAAAGCATCGGAAGAAATTGGGAGAGCCTTAAGAGAAAGTAAAAAATATCACGTTGTTACCGTTAAATCCACCGTTTTACCCGGTGTTACAGAGCAAGTTGTTAAACCAATAATAGAGAAGTTTTCAGGCAAAAGCATCGGAGAGTACGGCCTTTGTATGAGTCCCGAATTCTTAAGCGAGGGAACAGCTATTAAGGATGCGCAGGAACCGGACAGAATCGTCATTGGTCAATACGATGATAAAAGTGGTATGGAATTTGCAAAAATATATAATGGAAGCAAGGCACCTATAATATTTACCAATCTTTGGACGGCCGAACTGACAAAATACACTGCCAACTCGCTACTTGCCACATTAATCAGTTTTTCCAACGAAATAGCCAGGATAGCAGAAGCAACCGGCAAAGTGGATATCTTGGAAGTATGGAAAGGAGTGCATCTCGATAAGAGGCTCAGTCCAATAAATGGAAGGGTCAGAATAAAACCCGGGGTGCTAAAATTTATTCTTTCCGGATGTGGATATGGTGGAAGTTGTTTCCCGAAAGATACCAAGGCAATTGCTAGCTACGCCGACGAGCTTGGAATAGAAACTTCGCTTATCAAAAGTGTTATTGAAATAAACAACACTCAGCCTATTAGAACGGTAAAACTATTAGAGGATGTTTTAGGGAAAAATTTGGCCGGCAAAAAGATAGCCGTATTAGGATTAACTTTCAAACCAGATACCGACGATCTTCGAGAATCTCCGGCTTTTCCTATCATCAATGAATTACTTTCGGAAGGAGCAATTGTATTCGGGCATGATCCCGGGGCATACAAAGAAGGCGTTCCCCCACAACTTTCAAATCTTGGTATCTCCTTAGCCAATTCGACAGAGGAAGCTCTCAAAAATGCCGATGGCGTTATTGTTGTAACTTCCTGGAAAGAGTACACACAATTAACTCCCAAGTTTTTCAAAGAAAATATGAAACTTCCGGTTGTAATCGATGCCAGAAGAATTTATAATAGGAGCTCATTTACAAACGCCGGAGTAATCTACAAAGGAATTGGTCTATGAAACTAAATTACCCAAAGCATCACCTTGTAAATATCGGACATATTTCAAGGTGTCAGATATGCAACTCAAATAAACTTCATACAATTCTTGATCTTGGACATCAGCCTCTTTGCGATTCTCTTCTTACAAAAGAAACATTAAACGATCCTGAAACCACGTACCCTCTTAGAATGGTTTGGTGTCAAAACTGTACATGCGTTCAATTGGATTATTGCGTTGACGGCCGTTTGGTTTACCACCCCGACTATCCGTATAGAAGCGGTATTACTAAGGAGCTGGCAGAATACCAAACTGCCTTAAGCGAATCTTTAGTAAAAAAATACAACCTGACCAGAAAAGACCTTGTAATAGATATCGGATCAAACGATGGAACTCTTTTGTCCGGATTTAAAAAGCAGGGAGTTAAGATATTGGGAGTTGAACCGACCAACATAGCTAAAATTGCAGACGCCTCGGGAATTAGAACAATACAAAAATATTTTGACATGAAGGTGGCCAAACAGATAAAGAAAAAGTACGGATCCGCATCCTTGATTACGACAACCAACACCTTTGCCCATATGCAGTCCCTAGGAGAATTTATAGTCGGGGCTCACTTACTACTTAAAGAGGGTGGTACCTTTGTTAATGAAACGCACTATCTTCTGGATATTATTGCGGGTGGACAATTTGATTCCATTTACCATGAACACCTTAGGACATACTCTCTAAAAGCCTATATCTCCCTGTTTGACCAATACGACTTCACCGTAACTGATGCAGAAAGAGGAAGCAGGTATGGGGGTAATATCAGGGTTCACGCGACCAAGGGCAGAGGGATGCCGGTGAGTAAGAATGTAAAGCAACTTCTTAAACTGGAAAAGGATGCGGGCCTTGGAAGTCTAGTCACTTACTCAAAGTTTGCCCAACGCGTAAAAATGGCAAGATTTGAGTTTATGAACTTCATATATAAAGTCAGAAAAGTAAATAAAAATATTGTAGGCAACTCCTGTCCTGCCCGAGCATCTACACTTTTAAATTATTACGGTGTGGATAGTGAGCTTCTCCCCTACTTGGCAGAACAACCGACATCCTTAAAACTTAATATGTTTTTGGCCGGCGAGCATATCCCAATTGTTAATAACCAGAGATTAATTGATGAACAGCCCGATTACGTCGTTATTTTAGCCTGGCATCTCGCAAAACCGATAATTGAACAATTAAAAGCAAGGGGATTAAAATCCGATTTTGTTATTCCCCTGCCCGACTTCAAACTAATAAAAAACTCACAAGTTTAAGTTACCTAAGCTCCGTAAATTCTATTGAGGATGTTGTCGGAGTATTTTGTCAGGTAGCTTCTGAAATATTTCAAATCCTCAATTATCGCTATATATTGGCCATTCCTTTTTTTCTTAAATTTACCGATCGACCCATTTTTGATATATTCTTCATTTTGTTTCTGACTTTTTGGATATCGAAAATTAACCTCAACGCCCAATACTTTGATTTTTTGATAAAGTGCTTTAACTATAGGAAATAAATAACAGTTTGACAACTCACCTGGTTCACCATATCTATCGGTACTTACAACCGTAGGTGAAACGTATTTATACCTTTCCAAAAACAGCCGAAGCACCCTTGGATGATTTCGAAAAGCTATTGGTCCGAAAAAGATATCAAAATTCTGTCCCTGTCTTAATTTACACAGTCTCCGCAGTAAATTAATATACACCTTGTTACCAGCCATTTCCGATTTCCACATAAACCCAGGGTAAGTTTCGCGGAACAAAATTGGATTTCTGTTGGCTATAACTATGTCAGCTTCTCTATTTATAATCGGCAAAATTATTTGCGAAATAAATTTTTCAACTATGGAGACCTTCTCCGGTTCGGTTTTTAGGATTATCTTCGTATCTTTAAAACCGGCTGCAAGCAAATAGACTTTGCGCCTTCCGAGATCCCTGCCTTTATGTTCGCGCTTAAACAGAATTATTTTGCCTATTTTGTCTACTCTATCAATAAATTCTACCGAGCTGGCCCAGTCGCCTACTATTACCCGATATCCTTTTACTTTGCCTGTTCTGATCATCTGGATTGCCAAATCTCCTCTTATTTTGTCTACATCTCCTACAGACTTCACTCTACCCGAATACCACGCGGGGTAGGATGTAAGCAAAACCACGGCTATTGACTTTGGATTTAGCATAATTTATATAATTACAGAATACTTATTGTAAAGTATAATACAGTTTAATGAGTGTAGTAAAAATTGGAATAATAGGTACAGGGTTTGGCCTATATGGCTTACTCCCCGCTTTTAACTCAACCCAAGGGTTTTTTGTGACCTGCATTTCTGGGGAAAAGACTAAAAGACTAACAGACTATTGCAGAAAAATCGGTCTAGAAAAAATCTATACCGACTGGCACGAAATGATCACAAATGAAAAATTGGATGCAGTCGCCATCGCGGTCCCTCCAAATATACAATACAAAATAGCAAAATATGCGATCGGTAGAGGAATTCATGTATTTACAGAAAAACCGTTGGCGGTAACCCTGAGTCAAGCTGAGGACCTTCTTCAACTTGCCAAAAGAAAGAAAGTAAAGCATATGGTGGATTTCGAGTTTCCGGAAATTGAGGCCTGGAAGAAAGTAAAAGAGCTTTTGAGCAAAAAGGTATTCGGCAGTCTCATGAAAATTTGCATAAACTGGGATTTTCTAAGCTTCGACATTAAAAACCAAATATCTTCATGGAAAACAGACATTAAGGAAGGTGGAGGAGCGCTATCTTACTATTTTTCCCACACCCTTCATTATCTTGAACATTTCGGAGGTGAAATTACAGATACAAAAAGCGTACTTTCCTACTCAACGGAAAGTTTAAACGGCGGTGAAGTGGGAGTTGATCTTCTGGCAAAATTTAAAAATGGGGTTACAGCAAATACGCACCTGTGCTGCAATACAAGAGGACTAAATAGGCACCAGCTTGTGTTTATCTGCAAAAAGGCTACCATTGTCTTGGAAAATACGAGGAGTTTTACATCCGGATTTACTGTCAAAATTCACACGAATGATAATATTAAACAATTACCAATACCCCCGGATAAGGGTATTGTTAAGGACGAAGACGAAAGAGTGGTAATCGTCAAAAAATTGGCCGCAAGATTTATTAAAGCCATCATCCAAAACGAGAGAGTCACGCCGTCATTAGCAGAGGGTGTTAGGGTTCAATATCTAATCGAACAAATTAGAAAAAATGAATAAAAAGAAAGTTGTTATTCTGATTCCAACTCACAGACCAAATCTTATTGAAACCGATATGATTTCATTGGCTCATCTCAAAAAGCATCTGGGAAAATATGATATCTGCTTCGTTATTCCAAAAAAAATAAGTGGCGATACCTTCAAATCTCTCGGATACAGGATTAAAAAAGTTAATAATAATTTCTTCGGTACTTTAAGAAGAGTAAATGAATCTCTGCTTAATAAGGAATTCTACGAAAATTTTAAAGATTATGAGTACCTACTGCTTTACCAACTTGATGCGATTATCCTTTCCAACCAGCTGGAAATGTGGCTAAAGTCTGGCTATGATTTTATAGCTGCTCCCTGGTTTAGACCAATAATTGGCCACCTGACACATCAAATAGGACAGGGGGTTTCGGGAGGAAACGGAGGTTTTTCGCTAAGAAACATCCAAAAATCAATCGAGGTATTAAGTAAAGTTGAAAAACTAGCCAAAAGAAATTCAAAGAACCATTACACGAGAAGGCTTTGGTTTTGGCTTGCTGTTCTGACGGGAAAGTCACACAAAATTTGGCTTAACGCCCCCGCTGACAACTATCCCTTTAACGAAGACGGGTTCTGGTCATACGAAGCCCCTAAATACCTCAACAGCTTTAAAGTCGCCCCTTTTAGTGAGGCGCTAAAATTTTCATTTGAAAGGTATCCAAAAAAATGTTTCGAACTCAATGGGCACAAGCTTCCCTTTGGTGCCCATGCCTGGGAAAAATACGACAAGGATTTTTGGTTAGGCGTTCTTTTTGACAATAACAGAAATATTCGGAGTCATAATTCTAAAAAAGTTGCCCCCGTTAATCACAAGCGCAAAAAACAGAAGAAGATGTAGCGTCTTTTGTAGAAATATCCTGGCAACGTTTATTAAGGAATATGGGGGTATTTCAAATCCTTGTAGGGAAAGGGAATAATCTTTTATTCCAGATAAACCTACGAGATCTTTTAAAGATTGCTCGGTAAAACTGATGTAATGCTGCAAATCTGCGTACCTCTCTACTAACCCCAGTGGATTGCCTGCGTTTGGTACTACTATTATCAATTTCCCCAAAGGTTTTAGGCTTGCATATAACATACTCAAAACTTCTGTATATTTAGCAGGAGAAATATGCTCCAGTACTTGAATCATTATTACTAAATCATATTTTCCCGAATTTCCACTTAACTTACTTACATCCTCAGTACAGATGGTCTTTCTAATTTTGTGTTTATTGTTTATACGCTTAAGTATTTCCCTATCGTTATCCACAACGTCGATGTTTTTTACTCCAAGTTTATTTAAATAACACACAAATTCCCCCATCCCTGGACCGATTTCAAGAACTGAATATTTTTCCTCGCTTTTAATATCAATTAAATCAGAAAAATTGTACTTGATATAGCCAATTTTCCGATTGAAGGTCTTTTTACTATACATTTGTTCCAAATGTTTAATGTATCTCGACATGTTTATAGCGTGTTTACTATCATTGACCTTACACTATTGTGAACTCTATGCAAAGTTAGGATTATTCTATTAACAGTATATTTCCTTAGAACTTTCATATCTGAATCAAGAAGATCTTTATATTTTTTGGAGGAAATATTCTCTCCGGACATCCTGAAACTAGATAGATCAGAATTTATTATCCTTGGCATTTTAGTTCTTCCTATCTTTAACCACATTTCATACTCCAATACAAAATCCTTAGTTCCTTTAAATGGGCCGAATTTTTTATACGCAGCTCTTGTTAAAAAAACAGAAGGCTGCATTAAATAGTTAACCATCAAAAGAAGTCTGTAACTATTTATGCATGTTAATAGCCTTTTATAAAACATAGATAAACCTGCGATATTCTTTCCATTTTTGTCTACCATCCGACCATACCCTGCCAACCAGAGCGCATCCTTACAATTTAGATACCCTTCAACCACTTTTTTAAAAGCATCTCTTTTATAAACATCATCTGCATTGATGTATGTAAGTACCTCTCCTCTTGCCTTTCTCATTCCAGCGTTGATTGCACTAAACTGTCCTTTGTCTTTTTTAGATTCACATCGAATCATGTCGGGATATTTTTTTAGATAATTATTAACAATATCGAGCGTCTGATCACTTGACCCCCCGTCTTGAATAATAACCTCAAAGTTCCTATAGCTCTGACTAAATATAGAGGCCAACGTACTTTCAATAAAGTTTCCTTTATTTAACGAGGGGATAACAATGGATATCTTGGGGATGTTGTTGCTATTTTCCTTTCTTGACATTTTTAAGGGCATCTTTTCTTACAAATTTTTCAAGTTTTTTTTCGGTTCTCCTGGTAGAAATATACGCCTTCGAAACCATTATTATTACGAGAATCAATCCGCCCACAACCATCATGTCAAAAAGACGGGCAAATTTAAAATTTCTTGCAAACAATTGAAGTGAGTCAGGAAAAATAATGGCAATGATTGCAAATGTCCAAACACCAACCCAAACTACCATCTCGGATCGATCAATCTCCCTTCTTTTAAAATTGAGTACGGCAAAGTAGACCATCGTCAAAGCAAAAAGCAAGGTAATAATTTGTAATCCTAAAATCATTTAGTAATCCTCCATCTAAAAATATCAAAAAGGATGCTAAATGCATCCAGAGGCGTAACCCCCTTTACGCTGTCCAAGTATACAGTCTCAACAGGAACCTCGCAATATTTGAGGTTTGTATTTGCCAAATTTATTATCATCTCTGTTTCGACTCCATATCCGGTCGACTTCCAGGCAATTTTCCGATAGGCTCTTTTGGTCAAGGCACGATAACCGCAAAGAATGTCAGACACATATATATTAAAGAGCAGAGATATCAATATTGAAACCATTTTATTTCCCATAAATCTTACCAGAGGCACTCCGTGACTTAAATTCCTGGATCCGAAAACAACTTCGTTGCCATCATAAAGTGCTTCTAAAAAATTATCCATATCTCCAATTTTATGCTGCCCGTCAGAATCCATCATAACAACGGCATCTGCCCCCAATGCGAAAGCTGCCTCACATCCGGTTTTTAAAGCCGCCCCCTTGCCAAGATTGGTCTTGTGCCTGATAACATTATCAACAATCTTACCGGCAATCTCAAATGTGGAATCTGTAGATCCGTCATCTACAACAACTACAGGCAACCTCGAAATAAGTGCTTTCCTAAGTACAGTGGCTATTTGTTTTTCTTCATTGCAGGAAGGAATAACTATAAATATATTATTTTTCGACATACTTAAGCAGTTCTTTTCCAAATCTATCCTTCGAAAAATATTTAGACCTTTTAACTGCACCTTCGGAAAGCTTCTCCATAAATGTTTTGTTCTCAATCAATTGTGTAGTCATCGTTATCAGCTCTCTCTGAGAATTCCAAACCATACCGCTTCCCTTGCTAACAGTTTCAGTTAATCCTCCCCCATTGAAAACTATCGGTACCACCCCTGCCGCCATTGCTTCCACGACTGTTATTCCAAAATGCTCGAAAGTGATGGGGTCTCTGGCTTTATCCTCCCCAAAGCCGGTTGCGTGCCAATAAATCTTAGCCTGTGAATAGAGTTTCTTAAGCCCCTCAAACGATAAAAACAAGTGAAAATACACTTTATAACCCTTGGCTTCATTTCTAATCATGTTTAAGTAGTCTGTATGCTCTTTTCCTCCGGCAACTCCTCCAACAAAGTGAAGTTCCCAGGAACTGTCTATCATTTTCTCATCAACCATCTTTTTGAAAACCGAAACAAGAATATCTTGTTTTTTGGAATGCCCACCCCTAAAGAACCTACCAACGTTTAAAATAACGTTTTTCTTTCTCCCCGGTTGAAACTGATCTATATCTACCGGCGGATAAAGTATCTCTGCATCCTTATCCAGATATTTCTTGGTCCAAAACTTTGTAAACTCCGAGTTGGCTAAAAATAATTTATAAGTATCTAATCCCTCACCGGGTTTATATGAAGAACTGCCATAAAGGGCCATTTCATAACGTGGCATGTAGCGTTTTAAAATGTTCCAAAGAATAAATCTGAAGTTTCTGACCCCCATGCTTACAAGACCAAATCCATTCGATTTTGTATCCTCATTTATAATTATCTTTATCACAGGATTTTGGTTTGCCGAATTTACTCTTAACTTAAAAACCCCAACGTTAAAATTGTAATCAAGGTATCTGTCTTCCAAAGATATTCTTGCATTTGGAGAGCCAAAGCTAATTGATTTAAGCGACCTCAAGGTCAATTGCTCCACAAAAATCCTTAAAACGAGTAAAAAGTTTTTTGGGGTATTAGAAAAAACAATCGTATTTTCCTTATCCAACCACCTTCCTCCTCTTGTATAAACATCGTCAACCGGATTAATACCGCTTTTTATTTCGGGAATAATCAGGAATCTTCTCAATATAGGTAAAATTTTTTCATATTTTATAAATCCCAAAAACGTCCTTCTCATCGGGGTCGGAAAATGAACGTAATAGATCGATCTTTTCGCTTTTGACGGCAGATGGTCCAAAAAGCTGACATTAATAAACATATCGTATTTTCTTGTCTTGGGTATAAGCTTGGCATAACTTCTTTCATACCATGCGACCATGTTAACGCTTGATAAATCAACGCCCATCTTTTCCTGAACTTCTTTCTTATCAACCTCAAAATTAGAAACCAAATCAACATCGTGACCTTTTTTCGACAACACCTCGGACATTACCGTTGCCACCTTTTCTCCGCCTCCAAGGGCACTTAACCATTTGTCATAGATTGCAATTTTCATATTCCTACATTAGTGATTTAACTTCGTCATATTTTATCCGATTCGTCTTGAATAGACCAATAAAAAAGGGAAACAATACGGAAGCGCAGACCCTCAGTCTGACCACGAGCCTCTTTTTTATCTTTTCCCAATTTCTTTTGAGAAGATTATAGACGAGAACCCCAAAGGTATCTCTAATTACATACTTAAAAAGCAGTTGCAATGCTTTTAGTCTGGGCCAATGCTTAGATACAAAGAGAAGTCTACCTCTTTCTGCATGAAAAACGAAAAAGTCAGACCACTCCTTGGAACTACCTGCGTGTATATGGCGAATGACAGATTTGGGATTATAAATTACCTTCCAACCCTTTTCTCTAAGTCTGAATGACAAGTCAGAGTCTTCGTAGTACATAAAAAAGTTTTTATCAAAATAACCAACATCCTCCAGCGCCTTTTTATTTAAAAGTACGCCCGCTCCACAAAATGCAGGGACGATTTCCTCTTCGTCATATTGACCGTCGTCTTCCTCGTAAAATTGCCTGTTAGCAGCAATAATTGCCCCCCTGTCTCTCCCAGACCCGTCCCTAAAATAAAAATTTCCGGCATTTTGTATCAGATTTTTTTGGTACTTGGCAACCTGTTCTTTGCTTAGGTCAAGGTCAATATTAAAGTCTTTTATTAGCGAGTCCAGGTGCCCTTTAAATACTACGTCCTCGCCTATATATATTTTAAAGTCGTTTCTTCTAAATGGTTTTATTCTCAGATTTATTTTTACACCATGATTTATTTCATAATTAAGGGGAATGAACACTTTTTCCGTAATAAGGCTTCCTGAATCGTGGGAGATAATAAAAGGATCCGGAGTGTATGGTTTTGCAGTTTCATGGGAAGTATAACTCGAAAAAAACGCCTCCTCGATCATGATTGGTAAATAGAAGTCTACCAGTACTAATTTTGCACCGATGACCCCTACCCTACTCCCTCTTTTTTTGAACAGATCCACGAGTGAGGTAACCGTATCGATATTCAAAATCGTATCGTTGTTGACGAGTAAAAAAAGATCTCCCTTGGCGCGTTTCATCCCCAGATTATTTCCGACACCAAAACCCAAGTTTTTTTCAGACTTTATGATTCTTACTTTGGGAAAGTTCTTTTCAATATAGATAATTGAGTCATCAGTTGAGCCGTTATCGACAACTATAACTTCGTAATTTTCTTTAGGGCAATCCTGGATGAAGGTTGAATTCAAAAAGTCTTTTAAAAACCTTTTACCATTGAAGTTAACAGTGATTATGGAAACAAAATTAGTCATTCTTTTTTCCCAAAACCTTACTTTTAACCTCTAAATAATATCTCCAAAGCTTATAAGTCTTAGAGGCTTTTATTTTTTCCAGTTCTTCTCTCAATTGTGTAGTCTCATTCTGCAAGCAAGTCATAAGCTTTCCCAATGGTTGTATTCCTTGTGTAACATCCATACCATCAATGTCGTTGCCTGCCACAAAAGAAGGACTTACGTTTCCAATCTTCTTATCGGAACAAATGGCTATAAGATACTGTGAATTGTTCCCGCTATGGGAAGGAACACTCCCACTTGCCACAAGCTCACTCTTTTCGGGAATTACGAAGTTGGCGAACCAGAAAAACTGACCCAACATCTCTACATATTTAAAATGTGCCATCAGTATTTCCTTAAACTCTTTGGCGTTCAATTCCTTTTTATGAAATTTATTTTTATCCGAATATGTCGTCTTATTGGGTGTTGAGATTATAAGAATGCCTTCGGACTTTAGAAGTCTTTTGATTTCAATAAGAAAATCGTTCTGTTTTATGATGTGTTCGATAAATTCAAAGCTTACCACAATATCAAAACTCCCCGACGCCAGATTTGTCTTCAAAGCGTCACCCACACAAAAATTTATATTGTCGTGCCCATATTTACTTTCTGCATACTCAATCGCCGTTTTCGAAATATCAAGCCCAACAACATTATTAGCCCCCGCGGAAGAAAGCATCTTGCTGCCGTATCCGCTACCGCAGGCTAAATCTAAAACCTTCTTTTTTTTAACAAACCCTCCCGCAAATTGATACCTATTAATATGCTCGTAATATAATTCCTTACCCATATTCAAGTCGGGAATCATTCTTTCTCCTGTAAAAATAATTTTTTTCATTTAATTTTAATCGAGATATCACCTTTTTTCGGAGAACTTTTCCCGACTATTTTGAAAAAAACCATATTATTTCTCCAATCGTAGGTTCGCGACAGATCGGAATAGGCCACAGCAGGAGAGATTGAATATTCACCCGCCGGAATTGATACATCAATTGAGAAGATCACCCTTCTTGATTCACCTTTTTGAAATTTGCCTGTTTTAATACGGTTCCAAATTGTATTTGCAGCAAAAACCTCCTCATTGCTTTTGTTTCTCACTACAATTCCAAAAACCGGGTCTTTAACGTCCTCGTGAAACTCCAAATCAAAGATAACCTTAAATTCTTTTCCGGCAGGAATTACCTTCCCTTGTCCACTATTAACCAACAAATCCTTTATTTCAATAAGCCTATCTCCCCACCTAAACTCCTTCATTTGAGTATAGTCATCAATCACTTTCCGCGGGTCTCCCGAACTCAACAGTTTTCCTTTATCTATATAAAAAGCCCTGTCGCAAAAACTCTCAACAATGTCTAAATTGTGGCTTACTAAAACTATTGCCACTCCTCTTTTCTTAAACTCTTTCATCTTCTGCATGCACTTTGCTTGAAAATTAGCATCACCTACCGCCAACAGTTCATCAACCAATAAAATATCAGGATCAACATGTACAGCTACCGAAAAACCCAACCTCATGTACATCCCTGAAGAGTAATGTTTGACCGGAGTATCGATAAAATCCTCAATTTCAGCAAAGCTCACTATACTGTCAAATCTTTCTTTTACTTCTTTTCTTGACAAACCCAATATGACGCCGTTTAAATATATGTTTTCCCTACCTGTCAGCTCCGGATGAAAACCTGCTCCCAATTCTATGAGAGGAGAAACTCTGCCGTTTACCTCAACCTTCCCCTTATCGGGAATCATAAATCCCGAAATGAGCTTAAGAACGGTTGATTTACCAGAACCGTTTGGTCCTATTATCCCAACACTTTCCCCCCTTTTAATAGTAAAGCCAGTATCTCTCAGTGCCCAAAACCACTCCGTCGGATCAGGTCTAAACACATTAACCAAAACCTCCTTTAAAAGAAGTTTTCGTCCTCTTTTAAACCTTTTACTCACGTTTTCAAATCTAATCACGATGTTGTTTTTCATTTTATATAACGTCTGCAAAATGTTTCGCTCTTGCTTTAAAAAATAAAAGTCCCAAGATAAATATTAAAATCGATGTCACAGTTGAATAGGAAAACGACATCCAGGCCGGTGACACTCCATATAACATGGTATTTCTGTAAGCACTAATGATCGAAGCCATCGGATTTAAATTATAAATCGGAAGCCACTGAGTCGGAATAAGTTCTTGAGGGTACAAAACCGGGGAAAGATACATCCAGATAGTTACCATAACACCCATCACATTCCCTATATCTCTGTAAAAGACGTTCATTGCAGAAAAAATAAAAGAAATACCCAAGGTAAGAAAAAGCTGAACCGTAAAGATCACCGGGAGATAAATAAATAAGGGGTGAAGTTTTATTCCGAAAATCAAAACCAACAGAACGCCTACAATTACGGTTAGAAAAAAATCGATAAACTTAACCAAAACTGTTGAAATTGGGAACACTTCCATTGGTAAATAGATTTTTGTAATAAGGGAGCTGTTCCCCACCAAACTTGATGTCGAGGAAATCAAAGAATTGGCTGTAAATGTCCAAGGTATAAGACCTGTAAAAAGAAATACCGGATAAGGAATATTCCCCGTAGGAATACGGACAAAATAGGAAAAGACCATGGTCAAAACGATAAGGTTGAGTAGAGGAACAATAATAACCCAGGCATATCCCAGTATTGATTGTTTGTAGCGGGCTTTAATTTCTCTTTTTACAAGCTCAATTAATAAATCTTTGTATATCATACAAGCATAAGTTTGACGCTATTTGTCTAAATTAGCAACTGAGTATACTGTCAATATTGCCAATAGAAGAATCGCCGCGAATATGGACACGTTTATTATTGTACCGATTCCTCCATGAAAAAGAATAATTCCAACCCCCTGAGTTACGGCAGCAATCGCAGTAAAATAGGAAGGGGCAACCTTTGATCTTGAAAGGTAATAGTTAACCACGAGTATGTCGAGGGCGTAAACCAAATTAAGTATCCCTATTCTTGAAAGGTGTGGCATTATAGCCAAGTAACCATTTCCGTAAAGCGCCCCCACGGCCAGACCCGGAAAGAAATGATAGATGAAAATGATCATCATGCCAACAAGCACTGTTGCAATAGCACTCATGTATAAAAATTCTTTGGTTTTTTTACCTTTGCTATGACTTTTACTTACAAGAGGAAACATCACCGTTGCAATGGGTGCGGATGCATAAACAATGATTTTTCCTAAAGTTGAAAGGGCTGCATAGAAACCGGAATCCAAAGATGGTAGGAAGTATCTGGCCAATACTACGTCCAGAGTAATAAAAGAGCCTGTTGCGATAGTCATAACAAGGACGGGAATGGAGTATTTGATAATCTCCCTCTTTTTCTCATAAGATTCATTAACCAGTTTTATCCGCCTTATCCCGACAAAACGTCTCCCCATTAATGACGCTATTACGCTTGATGCTAAAATTGCAAAAACCACTCCTGGAAGAGACAATCCCACCAAATATAATAAGTAACCAAAAATGAATCTGACTAACCAGGAGATAATTCCCATTAAAATCAGTTTTTTAAACTGTAAAAGTCCCTGTAAAAACGAATTATTAAGCATAATAAAAAAGGTGAAAAAAACGATTGGTCCAATTTGAATAGCTAAAATGGGATTTGAAGATAAAATTTTGGCAATAAAGGGGAATGCCAGCAGCAATAGAATTAAGGCAATAATCGCCATTTTTGTGACTATTCCCTCAAGCCAGGAAAAGAAACGCTCCCTTCCCTTCTCGTCCTCGGTAGCCGCAAATCTAACAATGACCACACTAAAAAAACCAAACAAAGAAGACAAAAGGCCAATAAGCGAAAGGGTAGCGGCCAATTCTCCATATAACGCCGGCCCCAACAGTCTTCCAAAAAAAAGGTGGTAAATATAGGCAAGAAAATTAACAGAATTGGTTCCAACCAACATTATTAAACTCCCCGTAAAAAGCGGGTTGATCAGTATCTTTTTTATATTGTTCATATTTTTAGGAAACCCAATACCCCCGAATAAACATTGAAAGTAAAATAATCTGAACAGCAGCCAATACTACCACCAAGAGCTTAAAATATCTCGGGGAAGCATTGGCAAGTAGCGGAAACAGAGTGAAAACAGCCAAAACATAACGCGGCATCGAGGAAAGTGTTCCTGTCAAAGTTGGAAGAATTATTACCAGAAAACTAAACCATAGATAACTCGGTCTGATTTTTTTGAAAAAGACTACTAACAAGGATAAGGGGATCAGAGTAAAAATAAATTCCAAAAGAGCATTCCAAAAAGGAAGAGAAGCGACTTTTACCGTTAAAAACATTTTTATATAACGGAAAATAACTTGAGGCAATAAGATATAAGCCTGAGAACTTCTTCCGGCGCCAAAGCCCGGTTGTGAATTTAAAAAAAGAAGAGCGTCACTAAAATTTTTGTTCAGGTAAAACATGTAGGCAACTAACCCCAGAGGTGCCAAAACCAAACCTAATATCTGCCCTCCTAACTCCTTTGTTTTAATGTTTTTACGGTTCATAAACATTTCTATCAAAAAAATTACCGGAATAAACACACCGAAGATTTTAGTAGCGCTCACAATTGCAGCAAGAATACCTGCAAGAAAATATTTCTTAGTCCTAAAGTAGTAAACACTAGCCGCTGCCAGCATCAAGAAAAGAGACTCTGTGTAGATCGAACCAAAATAAAATGATGTTGGGAACACCAAAACCAAAATCAAGGATAATCTTGCAATCTTCTCCGAATAATCAAACCTTAAAAGCTTGTAGAAAAAAACAAGAAATCCCAGAAAAAACAAATTAGAAAGAATAAACCCCGTATAGAAATATGAAGGGTCGACAAATGTTCTGGTGTCAAGAATCGAATCTTTCGGTAGAATGTTAAAAAATTTGATTAATAACGGGTATACGGGGAAAAAAGATTGGGAGAATTTAGAAGTATACCCGTCCTGTGCAAGTCTTAAGTAATGAACTCCGTCAAAATTTCCAAATCCCCAAATCCAGTTAGGTAAACCCGTCGGTTCCAGAGCCGTATTGTAATAGGGAAATCTGGCACCAAATTGAGGTATTAGATAATTAGAAGAAAAGGCAACAAAAAAAAGACAAACCCTCCAAATAATAAACAGGGTAAAAATATATTTGACGGTTTTCATATATGCCAGATGGACTAATTATACCCTTAAATATTTGGTTCGTAACCTGAAGGATAGAACTTATACTCCGATTGGCGATCGTCAGATTTAATTATCTCAACGATCTTTGTGGCAACCCATTCAGGGGTAAGATATGCCTTTCCCGACTCCATTTCCTTTTTCTTCTCCTCAAAACTCATCGGTCCAAACGGAGTAAGTACACTTCCTAATTCAATTAAACAAAAATCAGTTTTGGTGCCCTTAAATTCTTTGGCCAGCGATAGTGACCAACCGCGAAGTGCAAATTTGCTCATACAGTATAAACTTCTTCCCGCTTCTGGAATTACCCCCATCCCCGAACCGATATTAATAACTACCGAATTTTTTGAACTTTTAAGACTCTCTAAAATGCTCTTAGTGATAATAAATCCGGCAGTAACATTGATATTTAACGTGTCATTCCATTCCTCGGTCATCGCTTCCTCAATCGGTTTATAAATTCCGATTCCGGCGGCATTGATTAAAATATCAATCGTTTTATATTTTTCGGCTAACTCTTCCGCAAGTTTTTTAGTTCCTTTTTGATCCGCCAAATTACACGAATAATAAGTGTTATTTTGGCCATTTAAAGACTTCGCCAGGGTCGCTAGTTCAGAGTTTGATTTAGAAATTAAAACCAAGTTTACCCCCTCAGCGCTAAGCACCTTTACAATTTCTCTACCAATTCCACCGGTAGCCCCCGTGATAACTGCTGTTTTATTTTTAATCTCCATAATTTTTTCTACCTTGTATTTGTTACATATTTAAAGAATCCAATCGGAAAATGCATGGCACTGAAAAAACTCCACAAGAATCCGGAAACACCATCAAGAAAACCAAGATGCCTGAAATATAATTTCAAAAAAGTGAATAGTGGGTAGTAAACGGTGAATAGTAGGAAACTCCAC
>Ga0209541_10003923_pt1 | contig 26861 bp, 36 predicted proteins | sample RifCSPlowO2_01_FD_184027 | JGI IMG/M metagenome (GOLD analysis project Ga0209541, IMG submission 184027) | Groundwater microbial communities from Rifle, Colorado - Rifle CSP2_plank lowO2_0.1 (SPAdes) (version 2) | ecosystem: Environmental > Aquatic > Deep subsurface > Groundwater | place... | reverse complement strand
CTCCTCGGCTTGAAAGTGCAAAAGCGCGCTTTTGCACTTTGCTCGCTCTACGTCGCCAGTAAAGACTGACGCTTCAGAATTGAGTTCGATTTCGGAGATCTAAGGTCGAGTGAAAATCGCCCCACGGGGGCGATTTTCATGCTGGTCGGTGGCCCCCCATCGCGGACAAGTTCAGAACTGTAGATTGGGCACAGGTTGAGCAGGAATTGCAGTTTAGCGGGCTTCTAAAACTTCCGGCCTTTGCGATGAGTGCATAGCCCACTCGGGAAGCCATGTATAATCATCGAATGAATCGGCCTATCGTGCAGGACATCGTGCGCATCGTTGTCATAGCTTTCTTAGGTCTCGCCATGTTCTGGGAGGGACTCTGGATATGGGGCGATTGGAACGATGAGTGGTCGGGGTTCAACGCGCAATTCACGGTGAGCGACGGCTACTGCAACATCGCCGTCGTGCCCATCGTGGGTGATATCACAACGCTTCCGTATCCTGAAGAAGACCCGGAAGATCCCGCGAACCAGTATCCGACCGCGACCGTGGACGATATCCTCTATCAGTTGCGTCTTGCCGAATCTGATCCGTATATCGAAGGGATACTCGTAAGAATTGATTCTCTCGGCGGCACGCCGGTCGCTTCCGAAATACTTGCCGATGCTTTCAAATCCTCGCCGCTCCCTGTGGCGGCACTCATACGTGAATACGGCGTGTCCGGCGGCTATCTCGCGGCAACGGGTGCAGATACCATCTTCGCCTCGTCGCTCTCCGATGTTGGCTCCATCGGTATTACGATGTCGTATCTTGAGAATGTCGGGAAAAATACAAAAGACGGCTTGCGGTACGTACAGCTTTCATCGGCACCATTCAAGGACTACGGTGATCCAAATAAGCCACTCACAACAGCAGAGCGAGCATTGTTCGATAGGGATTTGAAGATATATCACGAGGAGTTTATAAAACAGGTCGCGACGAATAGAAATCTTCCCATCGAGGATGTCGCGAAACTCGCGGATGGCTCCTCCATGCCGGGTGCGCTCGCGCTTGAGAATGGACTCATTGACGCTCTCGGAAATCAGGCGGCGACTCGTTCATGGTTTGCCGAGCAACTAGACCTCACGGTTCCGGACATTGAATTTTGTGAATAAATCTGACGCCGTTATTTTTTAGGTGTACAAAAAGAAAAATCGGACAGAGAAGGGGTAGGATTGAAAATTGAAGAAAAAGGTACCTGACCCCCAGTTCACAATGATTCTCGCTCCATTCTGGTGCCCGACCCCGTTATTCTTTAGTGAGTGGGTTCTCGTTCTTTATTTCGCCTAACAAAGGAAAATGCTGAAGCGCGCCCTTGAATGTCAGCGGGGAAACGCCGCGCATCTGCGAATATCCGTATGCATAGTCGATGAGATCTGCCCGGTCCAATAAAACAGCTATCAGGTGTGCGCAAGAACTTAGATTATTCATGCGTCCAGAGCCAGGGCCATAAGGTTTCCCGCGGAGCTTCCCTTTAGTCGTGTATTTAACATCCTCGTTCAAGGCAATAGCTTCAAGATACTGAAGAAAGACTTCCAGGGGTACTCCATATGCTGTCGGTATGTCTTTCTTTATCTCAGCCAAAATTCCTGACGGCGGCGCATAGAGCACGCGACCATCACGCTCGACATGATCAAGCATGTAGGACGACCGTACGAACAAACACGCGAGGAGTTCGAGCGCGTGGCGACTTTTGTTCTTCATATGTTGCATTTCCCGCGATATGGCGAGGAATGAAGCGCTGTCCACGGCAAATTTGCCGTCCTTTTTTATGTACGGCCACATGTCGTTGGGGTTCGAGACTTCCTTACGCTCGGTCTCTTTTCCAGGCTTCCCAACACCGACCTCGTATCCTTCTCCCGACCACAGAACATGGAGCTTCATTCTCTCCCGTGAGGGCCCTCCCGGAAGAGCAATAGCGCCCTCAATGCTCCTGCTCCGTAAGACTTTTGCTGTTTTTATTTCAGCTTTGTCGAGTCTAAGCACCGCGTTGAGTTTACTTTTAGTCATGGGGATAACTTGATCTTGATCAAAGGTCCATTCCTTGCTAGGATTCACTTATGAGCAGTAAGAGCAAACATACGCACAAAAATGACGATCGACAAGTTATTCCATTAAAGGTCGCCGAGCTGTTCGCCGGAGTAGGTGGTTTTCGCCTCGGACTCGATCGCGCATCGAAAAAGGAGAACGCGAGAACAGGCTACAGATTTGAGACCATTTGGAGCAATCAATGGGAGCCTGCCACCAAGCGTCAACACGCTTCCGAAGTGTATGTGGCGCGATTCGGGGCGGATGGACATAGTAATGATGACATCGCAAAGGTTACGACTGGCGACATTCCCGACCATCACGTACTCGTCGGAGGATTTCCCTGTCAGGACTATTCGGTCGCTCGCACATTGAGCCAAGCAGCAGGACTGCAAGGTAAGAAAGGCGTTCTTTGGTGGCAGATCCATCGCATCCTTCACGAAAAAGGTCGCGACGCTGCTCCGTATATATTCCTGGAGAACGTTGATCGCTTATTAAAATCTCCAGCTTCCGCACGTGGTCGTGACTTTGCGATCATGCTCACTTCTTTAGCGAGTCTTGGATACGTTGTTGAGTGGCGCGTGATCAATGCGGCGGATTATGGAAAGCCGCAACGCCGTCGTCGCATTTTCATTCTTGCTTACAGGAATGGCACAGCTCTCGCAAATGCACTTCGCTCCAGTGAACCAATCAACTGGATTACTAAAGAAGGTGTCTTCGTACAACGACTTACGGTGCTGAGTGAGATATCAGGCTTCAACAGCTACGACATCGGAGATGATCCAGTCAGAATAACAAGGGATTTTGAGCAATTGTTCCCAGACGACGTAGACTTCGCGAATGCTGGTCTTATGGTGGATGGTCGTGTTACGACCGCCCGTGTGATGCCGAAATATGATGGCCCGTTCGAGACACTTGGCGATATTCTCCTACCCGAACACAAAGTCCCAGAAGAATACTTCGTCAATGGATCGCTGAAGGATTGGAAGTACCTCAAAGGGGCAAAAAAAGAAGAACGAACTGCCGCAAATGGCTTCACTTTCACTTACAACGAAGGGGCGATGGTCTTCCCCGACCCTATCGATAAACCTTCGCGGACTATCATCACGGGCGAGGGCGGCCCAACGCCGTCACGCTTCAAGCATGTCGTAAAGACAAAGTCCGGGCGCTATCGTCGACTCATACCCTTAGAGCTTGAGCTACTTTGCCAATTCCCGGCGGACCACACGATGCACGAAAATATCTCCGACGTGAAGCGGGCGTTCTTCATGGGCAACGCCTTGGTCGTAGGGATCATCGAGGATATAGGAAGAGCTTTATTGCAGAGCATCAAGCGGCACGCAGAGCCTTCTTCACACGCGCAACTACTCGAGTACCGCCCCTCTTTATTTCGTGCTCCCACACGGTAAGCACCCTCCACCCTAGTTTGCGGAGGTCCTTGCTCTTGCGAGCATCCCGTTCTTTGTTCCTTCTGAATTTCGCGCGCCAGAATGCCATGTGCGTCTTGGGCAATTTCGGCTTGCAGTATGGGCAGTCGTGCCAAAAACAGCCGTGCACGAAGATAGCTAACTTCTTTTTTGGAAACGCGACATCGGGTCTGCCCGGGATATTTTTCGGATGCAGTCGATACCTATTGATTCCGGCAGAAAGTAGCATTTTCCGCACCAACAATTCCGGCTTCGTGTTCTTGGCTCGTATAGCGCTCATAGTCCGCGATATTTTTTCACTGGTGGGTATAGGTGCTCGCCCATCGCGGATGTATTTCATCAATCCTATGTTCGCACAGAACGAATCTTAGAACCAACCCCGCCCCGCCGCCATTCAATTTTGCATCCCCCCGCGAAAAATAAGAAAGAATGGGAGACGGCGGGGACGGGGGCCGAGGGCGCGTACTCGCGCCCGAGAGCGCCGGAGCGAAGCGGAGGCGCAATGGTCAGGGGTTGGTAAAATGAGTTCGAGCGTGGTTGTATAGAGTCACCAAACGAGAGACCAAATTGGTTTCGCCGTGGTTTTCTTTGGCGGCCAACAAAGAAAACCACTGATTTTGGGGCACGCCGCGCGCTTCGCGCGCGTGGAGGGTGAGGTTCGAGCCGAAGATTTTTTGGAGGGAGGATTTTTTGGAGGGGAGGACAGAATCAATGTGAGCTTGACCCACCCGCCCATTCGCGCGCACCTTCGCTCTGCGAAGCTCCCTACTGAAACAGGAAGCTATACACTTCTTCTCCAACATCGGTCAGGACAACTCTTTTATCCTTGCTCACTACCGCAAAGCCACCACTTTCCAGTTCTCCAAAACTGTGAGCCACACGATTTGCCATCGCTTTGCTGTCCAACCCTTTGTCGCGGAGATATGCAGCACTAACTGTAGACCGCCACTTGCCACTTAGCGTCACATCACTTGTCGTAGTGCCCCCAACGGAAACTTTCGGCCAAGCTCTACTATCGCTCAACAGGAATATGGCTTGTGGACTCAACTTCTCTATACGTGAAATAGCGTACGAAACTTCGCTGAATAGCGTTTCAAAATCTTTGTCTGCTATATGCATCAAAATTCGTGCAAGTAGCTTACTAATTTCGTCGAAGTTCTCATCTTCGAGTTCAACCGATCGAATGATGTACAGCACTTTATTGAACAAAACAAACCCCCTTGGATTTTTTAAGAGGTTCGAAATGTTCGCCACATTCTGTGTCTGTGTTGCCAGCTCATTTTTAAGTGCTTTCAGTACCTCGGCTTCTTTCTTGTCCTGTCGTTTTTGCCGCCAGATTGTAAAGAAAGCGAGAACCGGTACGAATCTCTCCACAATTCCCACGACATAGGAAACAAGCGCATCTATGAACGCCTCCCGTTCCTTATCAACAGAAAGAGCCGGGAGGTTGGCCCGAGTTTCTGTTTTCGTGGGCAATTTTTGCTTTGACATATAGTCCGTATCTTCGCCTTATTTCTTTGGAGTAAACCACTCAAGAAATCTGCGCTCCCATTCCTTTCTATTCTTTATTGCACGATTATCCGTGAGGAGTAGGTACGGCCAATTTGTATATTCTTTAACAACTGGAGAAAAAAGATATACGGCTAAGAGATCTCTTGATTGTTTTCTATCTGGAAGAACGCCAAGGTACCGCTCGTACAATAGCATCCACAGCTTATCAACTGGGTGCAGCTCTGATGCAGATTTAGTTTTCGAACGCTTGGTTATATCACCGTCGTGATACCTCCAACCATAGTGCTTGTCTAGGCGCTCAAGAAATTTCTTCTCCTTGTTCAGGAATCCATATCGACCTGCGTCTTTCTTGATTAACAATTCGGCTAACGTAGTCAGGTCGTGGCAACTTTTCGGAAACGCGGTCTTTTCGATAATCAGCAATGACTTCATTATCTTTTCCGTTGCTTCGTGTGCAAGCGTAAGCCCAACAAAGAGTCCACTCAGCAAAAGACAGCGGGTGGCCATATAATCCTCGATCGCTGGCATCGAGTATTTTACTGCTTCGCCTGCCAATTTTTCTTCGGGAGTCATATGTGCGAGATATTTTGCAGTAAAATACAACTATGCGCTATTTTCTCTACGCCCGCAAAAGCACCGATGTCGAAGACAAGCAAGTCCTCTCCATCGATAACGGTGACAGGCACGATTAATTCACGGCAATCGTTGCATAATAATTTTGCTCCCCGAGTAGGACTGCGAACCTCTGGGAAACACCACAGGAGTACTTCATTTTTCTACTGCGGATTACCGCCAAGAGAAATTGGTCGCCCACGGTTTTCCCATTCCTTCCTCCACGGGAGACCAAGTGTTCTCCCGACCCCACTCCTGTTCGAATCCTCACGAGGTCAAAAATGCAAAACGCCCCAATGGGCGTCTGCATTTCTGATGCTCCGAACCTGGGACAATGTTCGACAATGCTTGATCGAGGAATTAAGCCCCACGCCGCTATGAGACAGGAGAGAGAATGCCCAAACTCTGCAACAAGTGAACCGCTGCAACGAGGACGCCAAGACCACCCACTACTGCCGCAATCCATGTCGCGTTACGAATCGAGCGCGTTAATCTTTCTGAAGAGGCGGATGAGTCTTTCAGTGTTTCGGTTAGGTCATTGATCGCCTGGTTCGGGTTCCCCGGTACGTGTTTTTGATGATGGAACCAAACCATCTTCCAGAGAAAAGTGTCCTTCTTCTCTTCTGGAGACATGTCAGGCCATTTCTGTCTCAGCTCCCTTAGTTCTTGATCGTCTCCAAACATAGTGAAAGTATATCCTGTCGGTACAACTTCAAAAGAAAAGAGAGGCGAAGTATCCAATAGCCGCAAAGGCAATTACGGTGCCGATTATCTTGACCGTGTGTCCGTAGGTGTATGTAGCGATGTCTCTGACAAACTTCCAGACAAGAAGCCAAATCCACCAAAGCACTTTGTGAATGAAGAGGATTGGGACCATGACGATACTTATGGCAACCTCCGCTCTACGTGCGTCGCCAACATTACGGGGAACGTGTGGATGCCTCACTACTCTTTGTTCAGTTGGAGAGGGAGGATTGAGGTCAGCGAAACTTTGGAGATATTTTGCGCTCCGCTCTTCAAAGTCGGCAGGCAGCGTTACGAGGTGATAGGACTCACTGAAATACGGACTTTTTTCTTCCTCGTCGAGTTCTATATAGGAATGATCAAGTATGATGTCCTCGTTTTCGAGACGATCGAAAATACTCGATAAATCATCGTTGTTGAGACGCTCTCTCTTCAGCCAACTCGCGAGGTGTCTGTTCAGCAAGTGAATCTCCTTGGAGTTGGACCCTGCTCTCGGTGCGTCGGGTTTCAAGTGTTCTTTTTCCCATGCCTCGTTCCACGCTCGATCCAGTACTCTTAAAACTGCCTCCACCTTGGCTTTGCCATATTGAGAGAGATTGCCACTCATATAGTTTAGTAGCGCCGCTACAATCTACGCTTTTCTAGGGTATTTTCAATCGGAAGGTTTTACTGGTCGTCGTGCCCAAAATATGTTTCAGTACCGCTGTTATGGACAGCCCATACGCTATACACATCCGTTGTGACGGCTCAATGGACTACGACTCGAAGCAGACGGGTGGATATGGTTTCGTAATTGAGTTTCCGGATTCTGTAGGTTTGGCACCGATTGAGAGGTTTGTGAAAGCAGACGGGCAAGGGATCCACCGTCTTGAAATGATGGCGGTACTCGCGGGAATGAATGAATTGCTTCGATTTCAGAAGGCAAACAGTAGCCTCTTGCGTGACGTGTCTGGTGTCACCATCCACTCGGATAGATTAAGCGTGTCCGACGATGAGATGAACAACCCCTATAGAATTCAAGAGTATCGAAGGCGAAAGTGGAAAACTCGTGATGGGAACCCCGTAAAGCATTCTGATCTTCTCGACTCGATAGACAAAGCACGTAAAAAGCTCGACGACGTCATATCAGGTCGCATTGAGATAAAGTATACTCGTGAAAAGCAGAACAAGACCGCAGACAAGCTTTCAAGGCAAGGTAAACGTAGCGGTACTGAGAGCAAGATCGCTCGCAAGGGTATGCGTGCGAAGGTCGGGAAGCGAAAACTCAGTGGTACAGAATTGAAACACAATCTCCTCGCGGCAGGAGACGTGCTCGATGTGCATGTGTATCATAAAAATCCTGTACAGGAAGAATATGAAATACGCGCTGAGATTATGGATGGGAACTATACGGGCAGAACGATACGCGCATTTGTCAGTCTTGAACAAGAGCTGAATCTACATCGCTGGCATTTTTATCGTGTGAAGATTACCGATGTAACTACCTATGCCATTCGCATCGAGTCACTGGAAGAGATTGAGGACGTCTATTAGGGGTAATGGTAGATTTTCGCTCATATTCATTATAAGATTTTGTCTATGAGTGCAGGCGAAGGCATACTGTGGGCGACAATCCTTGTTCTCTTCGCGGTGGGCGTTAGACACATCTCGAAGACTCGCAAGTGGAAGCATGTGGGCATCGGCGCCGGGGTGCTCGTTGCAGGAGTTGCTCTGATAAGCGCGGGCATCTACTTTTACTATCGCTATCAGAATCGACCCGTAGCCCAAAGCGGCTTGTTTGGGGTTGAGCTCGGGAGGTTGCCGGTAGATGTAAAACTTGCACTCGGAGAGCCGAAAAGTGAAGAATCTTTTGTTGATGCGGAGGGCAACGATACGCTCTTCTACACATACCAAGAATATTCCTGGGATGGCGTAGACAAGTTCGTACGTTTCAAGAAGCAAGGCGACGAATGGAAAACATATCTCATCTGCGACCTTGATCCCGATGGCGAGCTTTATGGGCTATATACGTTTACAGACGAGACAGAAGTCTTGAAGAAGTTCGGACAACCGAGCCATGAGAGCATCAGTGCTGACGGCCTGAAGAAAATGAGTACTTTCGACTCGCTAAATATCGCGGTGGAGTTCGAAAAAAAGGAGGTAAGCACTGTATGCGTAACGGATAGCGACGGGATAAGTTTCGTCGAGGAATTTGAATAGCTGCCTGATCGGTGGTGATAGTATGGTTTTGTGCTCCAGCATTCGATCATCGAGTTTCTGATCGCGGCGTACAGTGCTGTGTCCTCTTTATGGCTGGTAAAGGCACTGATTATTTTCTCGGGTATTATGGGGTTCTTCTCCTTCTTCTTCGATATTCACGGTATTATTTCATGGCTCAAACGGAAAAGGGCTGATAAAAAGGAGTTTCACCGGTCTGTAGAGTTATTGAGTGCAACACCCTACTTTTTTGCTCATATAATCCATCTAGGCGGCGAATTCTCCATGACCTATTCCATGTATGTAATGTGCGATGAGGAGGGTGGATATTACCTGAATCCTGCAAAAGAATTCGTAAGCGTCGGATTCAACAGAGGCGGAGATCGCATGATTGTTATGACGACTGAACTTACTTCTAAAGCGGGCTTCACGATAGAATCTTTCTCAGATAGGTCTGGTTCTTATGCGTCATCCTATCCGAACCTCTGTCACTTACCCATACCTGACATGAAAAATGAATGGACTGTTCATTTCCGAAAGGTCGCGAGGGGTGAGAAAACACCTACTCCGCCTCCGGATGCAATACTTTGAGGCCGTCAGTAAGATAGGCCTGCGTAGGTTCCTTAGACAACCCCTCACAGAGACCTGAGTCATTTATCAACGTACCAGTTTGTGTGACAGTCTCCGCGCGTCGATCTAGGATCATTATTGTTTTTCTACACGCCCCCTCTGCCTCAGCTACAACGCGTTCGGCGTTCCAGTCCGTGATGGTAAAAAGACTCAAGTTCGCCATAAGCATGTTGCTGATGATGTCCCCTTGGGCGATGTAACAGTACATTTCGCTGAGGTCTGCCCCTAAGTGTCTTAATATTTCGAAAGATTCGTCACCGTAGTTATTGAAACAACTGATTGTAGCGGCGTTGATTTTGTTAGCGAGTGTCTCACCCTTCATCGTCCAAACACCCGAAGCTCCCACCAAACCAGGAACTGTGTCTGAGAATATGTAAGGCGGGAGCATCGTTATTACTGCTTTACTATCCGTCTTGTTGAGAAGAACATATCCTCCTACTAACAACGCACCGATGATTATTGCTCCTATGAGACCATTCTTCATATCCACATTATTGCATGGCGTTCAAGAGTGCCCTCGTTTTTGGTCCCACCACACCAACCTGTTCAAGACCGTGTTTCTTTTGGAACGCTTTTACTGCTCGTTCCGTTGCCGGTCCGAAGTATCCAGTTACGAGTCCTTCTGGGTATACAGATTTATCCTTCGCTAGGAGCTGCTGCAGTCTCGTGACCTGTGCATTCTCCATTCCTTTTGCAAGGCCGTAGGTTATCACAGTTACACTGGTCGGAACGCTTGAGGCCTGGGGAATAGTGACGGTCGGTGTGGGAGTAGTCTTTGTACCCGTAGAAGGGTTCTTATAGTCCGGCCACAACTCGGTTGTGCCGTCCGCGTGGCTACGAATAGGTTCCTCGGGTTGGGGCAGAGCCTTTGCCCTGTGGCAATGATACTCACCCGTAGAAAGACCCCATTTAGGGCAATTGGTACGACAAGTGTGGCAACCGTAAGCATCCGTATTGCCGGGATGTGCGCTCACCGTAAGAGGTGCTACGAGCAGTATTAGAGCCAAGAGAAAACCTTGTGTTGTTTTCATAAGAGCACCCTACGCCGCGCACGAATGAGGGTCAAGGAATGACATCATAGGAACCAGAGAGCCAGTAGCTCGGCTACGATAGAAAAGATCGCGACCGCTGTAATAACGATACTGATTATTCTCCTGGTCTTGTGAACGTTGGCAGCTCTGGTGGCCTTTATTCCTCGCCATGCGGCATACGCGAACAGTAAAATACCGACAATTAACCCGCGTCACACACGGGTACTATCAATTATCTCGATAAACAGTACTACCGGGAATCAAGAACTCGCAGAACGATGGGGTTACCCTGTCTCTTGCCGAAATACCGACGCAATTTTTCCTTGGGATAGAACTTTAGGACATCTCGCGGTCCAATCCGCGCGTGTATCTTTCCTACCCACGCTGGCCTAGATTTCTGTTCCACAAGAGCGAAGTCGCCGAGATGGGGGAGTCTCGCCACCCCATGCCTCGCTAATTCCTGGCGCACAACCTCCACCATGCCCGCGTAGAACACAAGAGACACATCTTCACCGATGAAGTTACATTTTTCCGAAAGAAGCCTATAGAAACGCTGGTCATCTAAGAAGTTTCCGTTCTTCTGACGGTTTATTGGAGGTTTCCATGCCATTTCATAAGCATACAAAAGACCAAAAATTCCGTGAGAGTCCCTGTTCTAGAGCCTCTGGTGACGCCTACCTCCTGACTTCAAAATCACCCCCCCCGCCACTTTTCTTTCGCACCACTTCTCTGGGTGCTTATCAGCTAATTAATAAGCATCATGGTTCACACAATTGAGCCAGTGTATCGCATGTACTGGAGCGATGCGGAAGGTACATACGAATCCACGGGCGAACTCATGGGTTATCAGTGCGTAGGCGCAGACGGAAGGGTATTGGGATACGGGGAAGACCCGGAGTCGGCACTCCAGGCAGGTTATGAGGCGGTATGGAGTCTTGAGAAGGGTGGAGAGGACATCCCTCCTAGTCCTGTAGTAGCGGCACACTAGGAACGTATGACGCTGAATGCACTCTTCGCTATAACTTTCTTGTATGGTCTCTGGTCTACAGTACGCATGAGCCGGAATATGAGAGACTTTCGAGCCGCCATCGCGTTTGTTCTCTTCATGGTCATTTCGGGCATGTTCTTGATACTCGGGGCTTTATGGCCGGTCATTTTGTATCAAGTCTTGAAAAACGAGTTCTAGCTTGTCGCGTAAACTTGTTGCACATAGGAACGCGATGATATAGTTTCGATACACACCCGATATGAATGCCTAAACTCTTGCTCTAGCGAGGGCATGGCAAAGAAATCCACGGACATAAAGAGCGGCTCGTTCAGCTCCATGTCCGTGGTCCGTGCCCGAAAGGGTCGGGAGGCGCAAGCCTCGGCTGGCGGGTCGCTTTATGTTTGAAAAACGTCACACAAAGACACTCTGGGTCATCATTGTCGTGAGCGGAATGTGCTTCCTGCTTTCTCCTATACTCGCAACGCCCATAGGAGATGTCGCAAACAGCCTTCTCCTCGGAAAGTTTGAGGCGTCGTGGGTTGCATCTCAAGACTTGAGCCCTTGGCAGTACATGGCGCTCAGTGAGAATATCTTTCTCTCTGCAACCGTTCTTATAGCACTCACAGCACTTATGTTTGGCTCGTATGCCGCATGGGCCCTCTACAGGCGGAGTCTATGAAGAAATCTGTGACAGACGTGGGGAGCGATGTCATAGGCGCACTCATAATTCTGGCAGTTGCTGCGAGTATAGTTGTAGGTATTAGAGTGTACCCATCCCTTAGAGAGTTCCTCTTAGCTGCTGGTCCGTGGCTTCTCGCGGTGACTGCACTATGGATTGGAGGAATATACTTTCGCTCCCGCGTGTTGCCTCAGTGGAATAAAAGTACACAAGAGAGAGCTGCTGAAGAAGAGCGAGGGAAAGTAGCACTACGGGAGCAGGCAGCAAGAATTAGGGAGGCGGAAATCGCTAAGTACCGTCAGTTAAGGAATGAGATTGAACGTATGCCGGAGTATGAGCGCTGGCGGAATGCTGTACTAGAGAAGTACGGTAGGAAGTGTGCCGTGTGTGGTTCAGCAGAGAATATTGAAGTTGACCATCGGTACAGGTCTTTTTACGCGATAGTGCAGCTATATCAAATAGAGAACATTGTGCAGGCGTATGAGTGTCAGGCACTTTGGGACGTGAACAACGGTGCTCCAGTCTGCAAGAAGCATCATGACCAGACGAGAAGTAGCCGATTTCACATTGCAGATGCTGTAGCCTCGCAATAGACCAGCACAGGTGGATTCAATAGGCGGAACTTTTTCAGTTTACTTTTAGTCCTTTTATATTCTTAATTTGATGAATCACTATTGATAGAGTCAGAGTTTACCGGGTACCCATACTTCAATATATATGTTTCGAACGAAAGTTTCTTAAACAGAATTGTCGATTCATTCCGACAGGGCAAGAGGGGGGAGAATGCCGTCCGTTTAGGTACGTCATTGATCCTGTGCATTTCTGAACCGTTTTCTCTCGGAATGCACTTCTGGCAGACTATCGGTACCTGAATCTCACAGGATTTTCGGGCGACTCACTTACGGGGATGTAGACCCCGCTAGCTTTCCATTGCCGTACCGTTTTCACATGCGATATGTACGTTCACCAGCTGGACTACGTACACGTTTGCATCTCTCCTGAAGTCCTTAAGCTTGAGCGAGGTCCGAACAGGTGTTCAGGCTTCGCTTCCGCTTAGGGCTCTAGATATGTGCTGTCTAGAGAGCATCAGAGGGAGTCGTTGGTTTAATGGCTTCCGGCAGGCGGGTCAGCGAGCTCATGCCCCCACACCCTGCCAGTCTCCCCGTAGCAAATTTCTCGCTACAACGTGCCAGAGTGTTATTATCTCCAGCCGCTCACCTCCTATCGAGGCGGGAAAGAACAATCTGTGATGAGAATATCAGAGTCCCATTGACAAACGAGAAAACGGATATATAATGCTTTTATCATTTCGTGGCAATGACATCAGACCACGACGTAGGTCTCTAAGGAATCTGTTTATGTAAATTGCGGGCCCCGACTTTGGGTTAACCGCTTCATCCGACTTCGGCCGCGTCCGCATAATAACGCCTCTCGGAGCTCGTCATCATTCGCCTTCTTATCGTTGGCGGAGTTTTCTTTTGAGCCACTTAAAACTTAACAGAACTAAAAAAATGAAAAAAAACAAAAGTAAGTACGCAGTCATTTATGTTCGACAAAAGGCAGCTGAAGCACCAGACGTCAGTAAAGAAATAGCCGAGCGAGAACGAGCGTGTCGTCAGTATGCGAAACAGCAGGGTTTTCAGGTACTCGGCATTTTTCGAGATGTTTACGACGATGAAATCGAGCTCGGAAGGACCGGCCTTGAATTCATGCTCGACTTCATTTCAGATGAAGGTCCGCATGCTGTAATAGTTCATGAGGAGGACAGTCTTCCAGAAAATTTTCGAGAGTACGGCTACGCGTCGGACGTGTTGCATACGCTTGGAGTGAAATTACTTTGCGTAAGTGCTGAAGGTGCATAGGGCAAAATGTTCTAAACGACCGTCAAATGACATCGCTGTATCAGGGTGTGTTGAAAGATTCAACACACCCTCGGATGCACCACTTTCGAAATTGGCTCGTCAAGAGTTGAAAGAAATCCTAGTCCATGAAGTCGGTCCCGCATTATTAGAGAATCTCACTGACGAGGATATTGACCACATTGGAGTGTTTCTTTTGACTGTTCACGCGGAAGCGGCAAAGCACAAAGTAATTAAGAGCCTATAATTAAGAAGTATGGATGAAATAAATTTTGGAGAGCTTAAGGTCGGAGCGTACCTGCGCAAGTCTTCGGACAGCGAGGATAAGCAGGTTCAAAGTATTGAGACACAAGAGCGTGAAGTACAAACAATGTCGGAACGCTTCCGGTTCCATCTGAAGAATGGATACATTTATGCCGAAACGAAGTCAGCATTCTCACCTGGAAGAGAGAGATTCGGCCAACTTCTCGACGACATAGAGAGTGGGAAAATAAACGCACTTGCGGTCGTTAATGCGAATCGTCTGGCACGCAATTCAATGGACGGTGCTCGAATAGTGGACCTTATGGATCGCAAGAAACTGCTGGCCATATTCACTCTGTCGAAAATCTCTCTAAACAACGCAAACGACAAAATGATGCTTGGTTTGGAATTTCTGATGTCGAAGAAGGATAGCGATGATAAAAGCGTATTCGTGAAGAATGGCCTCAAAACTAAGGCGCTGAAGGGTCTACCTTCCGGCGTTGCATTCATCGGGTTTCTCAATGACTTCACGAATGAAAAGGGGAACAGGAAGTGGAAAATTGACTCCGAACGATATCCGCTCGTGCAAGCTTTGCTGAAACGTTTCCTTCAGGGTGACATCTCTGCTTCTCGTCTACATAGGTACGCCATTAAAGAATTGAAAATGACGACTCCTATGCACAAACGAATCGGGGGAGCACTGATAAGCCGGTCTCGCATGTACGAAATTCTCAAAGATCCGATATATGCCGGATTCTTCTCTCAGGGCGGAGTGCGATACCCGCTAGATACTTCCATGCCGAGAATGATTACGGAGGATGAACACCATCGCATTTTGCAGCTTCTCGGCGCACGTCACATGCCAAAGACAAAGAAATACCTCGCTGCCTACACTGGGTTCATCCGTAGCGCTGATGGAGGTTTCATTGGCCAGGATCCCAAGTTACAGCTCATTTGCGACTGCGGAAAGAAGTTTGCATATCTCCACAGAGAAATTTGCCCGACTTGCGGGGTTCAAATAAGTGATATGAATTCCCCGAAGTATCTCTCCTATACGTACTACTACAATGTCCCGCGCAAAAAGGCCGGGGCGAAAGCACGCCATCTCAATGAACGAAAAATTGATGCTTATCTCGCGGATTACGCGAGAAAGAATTTGACGTTCTCACGAAACCTCGCAGAGTGGTCAAAAAAGCATATCCACGAACTTGGCGACAAGGAGATTCAAGAAAAACGAAGTGTCGCTACGCGGAAGGTCAAGATCAAGAAAGATTTTGAAGCTAAGAAAGCTCGGTATCGAGATATGCTTGCAGAAGGTCTCATAACGTCCGAAGAATATCGTACGGACATGGAACGATTGCAACAATCTTTTTCGTCCGAGAATGAACGCATGGCTGCAGGTCAGTGGTTGGAGAGGGCAAATGAGATTGTGGACCTTACCGAGGAATTCTCTGAAATCATTGAAAGCGGAACCGTAGAAGCTAAACGCAAGGTTTTGTTTCGACTTGGTTCGAACCTAATCTGGGACGAGAAAAAACTCAGTATTATCAACAGAAAATCAGTGCAGGCACTCATCGACGGACTAAATCGCGCGAGACGCAAAAATACGAAGTTCGAACCTGGAAATTATGAGGCCAATAAAGACGAAACGGAGGTTTTCGCCTCCGTTCGTCCTATCCTGCTCCGAACCGTTGGGGTAATTAGAACGTGGATTGGCGTAAATCAACAGGATTTTTATGTGCCCGATCTGACATGAGACTCAATCACGCAACGTACCCACTGATCAGAACAGATCTTTCATGGGATAAGTCGCTACCCATGCACCCTACTCGGCTGGCTTGATGATTTTAAGCTTTAGACCTGCTGATTTATTCTTTATCTTAAAGTCAAATTTCTCATACATTTTTATAATGACTTTCTGTTTCAAATAACCCTCTTTGTCCTCATATTTCTGCAACCACTCAGGATTTTGTATCATCAGTTTCTGACGCTCTTTTTCATCGACTGCCAGATCAATAATTTGGAAGAAAAATATTCCTCGCTGGTGGACCTTTTGAGTAGCCTCGTCACGCGGCGGATACTGTTCAAGCATTCCTAGTTCAGGCAAAGAAACAAGGCAAAGGTGATCCGTAGGCAATCTTTCCGACATCAGATCAAAAACCGGCACCCTGTAATTTTTGTATTGCACGTATCCTTGATAACTGTGGAGTGACTCAAAATCGTGATGTTCTCCTTTTCGGTCCCAATCCCACCTTCCGATATATAACACCTCTCCTGACGCGTCGTTCATTCCTCTCCGGAAGAAATTGTAAGGAAGTGAGCCGAGCAGAATTGGATTTTTTAAACTCTTTTGTTCCAGCAGACTTTTAATTGTTGGAAGGATGTCCGCTTCTGACACCTCTTTCTCATGATCAAGTGCGGTAATGATTTTCTCGAAAATCATTACGTTTTCGGAGTTTGCGAAGCCTCTCCCGTATGATTCAGCATGTCCGATGTAGCTAATATGCCACTGTTTTACAAATGGTTCTTTTAAGTCAAGTTGGTTGTAACCAATAAGACTGGGTTCTTTTCTCGTTTTTTCCTCTCCGGATTTATCACTATATTTTCCAAAAGCTTTTATGATTTTCCTTAGTGATATGGATTCGTCGTAGCTGCTCATAAACTCCTTCCAAAATTCCTCAATCTTGCTTTGCTCAAGTGGCATTTCTTGCAGCTGCTTCTCCTCGTTTTTCTCTTGCTCCTGACGTGCATTTTCAAGAAGTTTTAGCAAAGCAGAAACTTTTCCTCGCTCCTCATCAGAAATCAGTCCGTTAAATGTGTTGCTACCGTCTGCGATTTTCTCCAATATCTTTCGAATTGAACCGTTCTGTTCTTCGGCGAGATTTGCGAGTGTTCTACTCGGAGGGAGTTTAATGGAACTGATTTCAGCCTCGGTTTTATTTCGGAGTATCTGTAAACTCTTTACGGAATAAAAATCCGATAGCCAGTCATGCGTATTGATGACGTGAACCTCTCCGTCAGAAGCGAGGTCCCACCAATCCCAACCCCAGAAATCTGACCTACCGGTGTCGTAAAGCGAAACGAAGATATCCGTAATTTCAACGATGTCGTTACCCACATGAGATGTTAAGGGGTCAAAAAAATGCTTTAAGGTGAGCTTTCCTTCGGGATTTGCATTACGCAATTTCTGGAGAATCCATCCCGAAAAACCAAAATACAGTTCCTTCTTCTTTCTCTGAATATCCTTATTAATTTCTTCTATCAATTTCGTTTTTCTGATTTTCCTCTCCAATAGTTCCCGTGCCGCAGTATCTTTAGTGATATTCAATAGATTCTCGTAATGTGTAGAGGAGTACGGGTCGGCTTCAAGTCGGGACTCCCGATATATTCGCTCCATCGTTGAAATTGTTTCAGTAAAGGCTGCCGGATTAGCTCCATCAAAGTGAGTTTTTAAAAGATCTTGGTAGATTAAATGTATATGTCTCGTCGCCTCAGCAGCCCCAGAGATATCGCTTTCATCGTTTGAATGCCGGAACTTTGAAACGATGTTGAAATCTACCGTTTCTTGTAAGTATTTGAGGTTTCGTTCATTAACATCTTTTTTCAGATCTTCATCCTCTAACTTGTTTGCTAGGTAAGCCGTAAAGGGTGCCAAACCTATGAATTTCTGAAAGATGTACTGGTCTTTGAATTTCAACGAGCGTAAACTTATTGCAAAAGGTACAAAAATAACTTTACGTATAATTTCTATATTGCCTCCTTTTATGCTTGCGCGGATGGCATCTTGCATCGCGTCTAATATCCATTGCGGCTCGTTCCATTCTCCAAAGAAATTCTTTCTTTCCTCTCGTGCTTGGTCATAAGTAAATCCACCGCCACATTGTTTAAGAAATTCCAAAAACGATTCAACAAGACTCAAATATGTTTTTATATGTTTCCCCGTATCATCTACCTTACCGTCCCGTATTGACTGAATAAATTGGTCTTTTAAAGCTCCCATTTCGTCCTTCATCTCTTCGGAAAAATTGTCGGTTTTCGTTATCTGGAATGCACGGTCAGCAAGTTGTTTTATCTTTTCTAAGGTTTTGGTTGTTCTTTCTGTATTGTCTCCAAAGAGTGGTTTATGGAAACTCAGGAGTGTTTTACTGTCGTCACTAACCTCGTCATAAAACTTCTTGAGTAAGAACCTCTTGTCGTTCTTAGTTGCCTTACCCGCTAATGCTACTGTAGTGTCCGAAATTTCTGTTATTGCGCCCTTCTCGACGGCTGATTCAAAAAATGTTTGACCGTTGCTTAACGCAATCTCATCAACTATGTCTGCTATCTCCTCGACTAAATCTAGACGAATGTCACTGACAGTTCCAGTTTTTGTTGTTTCGATGGCGTAATAGTTTTCCTTATCATCAGAGAAAATCCATGGCGAGTATTGCAAAGGTATCCTTTCTTTTTCCAGCCAGTCCTTTATTAAAAGATTATTTCCCACTCGTTCTCTCAGTGCTTGTTGTATGTTCTGCTTAATCCTATCTTTTAAAAGCTGGATTCTTTTTTGACCAAAGCGATATCTGCTTATGAGTACTGCAATCAGTTGATATAGCGAGTAAATAGCAAGAAGGCTAACGCCTATAACTGGAATGACAGTATTTTCCTTGAAGAGGAGAAAATAAATGAAAACTTCGATTTCTGCAACAGTAAGAGGAAAGAGAAGACTCTCTCTCAAAAGTACGCGTGCCGTGTCTTTCTCATCTTTGTCTCGCAAGCTTTCTGCCACAAAGATGACGAGAGCAAAAATAATTGCCCCTACACCCGCATGAATAGTAAGTACGAAGTTTCTTTGCTCTTCAACTGCAAAGAAGTTGAGATGCTCAAAGAAGTACCTTGAAATCAAAACGCCGATCATCACAATGCCGGAAATGAGCGCTAGCGAGAGTGGGGACGGCAAATAAATGTTTTCTCTCAACAACTCTAAAATGGATTCTCGTTCAGGCTTACAGATTTCTTTGCTCCTACTCTCCACCCATTCGGAGAGCGAACTGGGGGTTTTACCACTAGAAGCTTGAAAATATTTCCTATGGAGATGGGCTAAAAATAAAGCCAATGCCGCAAGAGTGACGATTCCCAGCCAATCCAAAATGTTGTCTGATGTCGGACTATTCACGGTACAAGTATAACGTCACTCACTCGCTGACGCGACGATTCTTTAACAACGTACATTCGGGCACTCAAAGGAGGAATCGGGGCCATCGATCTTGTCCGTATATGGCGTTTCCCAGATCAGCGCCGTCCATATCATCATTAAAAATAACACTACGAAGACTATGCTCCAGAAACGCTCAACTCTTTTTCTGTCACGCTCGACACCAGCCTCGTTGATAATGAATTCCTTTGAGTATTTTTCTGTCATTGTCGTCGTATAACTTTATAGAGCCATCCGATGCCGCAGAAGAATCCATAAATGGAAAAAGGAATTGCTAATAGTCCGAGAAGTCTAAATACTGGCATCGAAAACGCGGCGCCGAGAAACAAGAAAATTAGTGCGTTCTTACCGAGTTCCTTACGGCTCATCTTGTCATACCGATACCATTTCTTATCAATGAGCCGACTAGGAGTTATTCGGAACGATTTGTGTTCTTTTTCCATAGATTTAATGCCCCATTCCCGAGATGTTCTCGTAAGGATCCCCGCTATCGGCCGATGGTGCAGGGATATGCAGAACGTGCATGACTGTGTACACCACGCATATTGCCAAAAAGAGTTGCCACAGCGGCTTCCATACGTTTTCCATTCTCCATCGTTCTAGAACCAAACGTTCCTCTCTTTTCTTGAAGCTCGGCAAATCCCAGGGAATACGCATCCGTTGTTTTTCCGTGGCTTCCTTCATAGCCTATGAATCACAAGCTTATTGCGATTAGCGCAGCGCCAAAGAAAAACACTATGTTCGCTCCCGATGCAAGCAGAACTGTTTTCCAAGTAGCTGGCCTCTTTCTTATCCATCCGACAATTACTGCTCCGCCAAAAATAAGCGCCAGAGGAATTAGAAAACCCGTAACATCGATTTCGTTGAGCAATGCGATACCGACACTCGCCGGAATGTTCGCAATGAGAATGTTCACCGCGTACTCTTTCCACGGGAAAGGTTTTCTTACTACTGGCTTGGTTATGTCTTGCATATTTATACAAAAAGCCCACCACGGGTCCCGCCTTGCGGCGGCGTACCGGTTTCCCGATACGGCCAGTAACGACAATCCCATGATGGGTTCTCTGTTCGTTACTGGTCTTCGCGCCATGCACCGGCTATCGCCGTATGTTTAGGCACTGCCCTCACGGGCCGATATTGGGGGTGTTGTCCCGATGTTAGCACATAGGGGCCGTTTTTCGAGCCCTAGAGGACAAAAGATGGCAAACGGCGCTATACTGGCTCGTATGGATGTGGTCGTCGAAAAAACGAAAATGGAAAGCATCCAAAGGCGTGGTGGATCGCGACTAGGTGCCGGAAGAAAGCCTAAACACCAACACGAGGCCCGGGCGGCATTCAATCTGGCAATCGATGCCAGATGGGACAAGATTTTGGAAAAATTGGATGCGTGGATCGAACAGGGCGATAAGGACATCCTCCGGATGCTCGTCGAACAGAGAATTGGTAAGCCATCGCAAAGCCTTGAAGTCAGCAAGATCGAGCAGAAGCGTATCAGTATGGCGGTATTTTTAGATCCTCGTGTGCAGGAGGCGACAAAAAGACTCGATGCCGAGATAGTGCATCTGATTCGGCAGAATGCAGGGAGAGAAGTGGCGCGACAAGAGGAGTTTGTGTAAGGTGCCGTGATGCGCGGTAAAAAAGGGCTGACCAAGGATACTTTGAGTGAGCAAGTTCGACGGATCGCATTTAAGCCGAGCTTCCAAAAGAAAATCGCCGCCATTCGCCGCCAGTTAGCAATACCGCAAGATGGGTTTGACACCAAGAATGCGGCACAGAAATGGTACAGTAATACGTTTTCAAGTTCTTGGAACGACCATAAAGATTTCTTTGACCAAATCGATAAACTTCTAACCGAAGAGGGTCTTGATTTTCGTGCTTTCAATGCGCTTCAACGGTACATAATTACCGGCAGCAAATCCTCATTCCTCCTGTCGTCCATAAATTTAGATAGCTGCGAGGTGGAAGTGATTTTGCCATCAAAAGAAACGGACCGAGCGATAGAAAAAAGGTGGAAGGAGTCTGGCAGGACATTCGTCAGGCTTTATATTCCTCATGATATCGGACTACCGAGAGTAAAGGAATATCTTGACGGACGATGGCCATTTATACGCGACTCATTGCTGCGAAAGAGGAAGGGAGAGAGAAGCATACGTCGCACGCGCAACGGGGAGCGCGACAGATTGATTTGTCACTACTACGGGCTAAGTAGAGCTGAGTTGGACCTTAAGAAAGGCCAATATAAAGACATTGCCGTAGCTCGCATATTGTGCGAGGAATACGGCTACAAGAAAATCACGCGCGAGATTGTCAGGACCGTTGCCCACCGAATGGGGCTACTGCGTGACAAATAAGCATACGCATAAATGTAGTCTGCATTGAAGCGGGACCGCTTTACAGTGCGGCCTGCATCAGTCGTGCGGTAATCACGAGGCAAACATCCGCCTGCGATACCGCGCTGGCGGATGTTTGCTACATGGACAAAAAAAGAGAATACGTATATCAGCTGATGCTGCTTCACGAGGAAAAGACCGGTGAGGTTCTTACCGAGGATCAGGCTCTTGAACATTTTGAGCAACTAGTAGCTCTAGTTGAGGCAGTTTATGAATAGCGAATTTCATGGATACGATCTCACTGATCTGAGTAAGCTCGTAGGCATCGAGGTCGAAAAATGGCCGAAAAGAATCTACCAAAGCACGCAAGAATATATAAGCGCAACTGAAGCGGCGCTCCTTTCAAGTGGTCTAGATCCAGACTCTTACGTCGTAACCGAGCTGAAACGGGGGCTTGTCTACATGAAGGAGCAGGAATCCAAAGTAGCGAACGAACTTAGGAGTGCATTTGAAAAAGATATAAAAAGTGGCATTTATGAAATTGCGATCTATCTCATTGAGTTGCACAAAGTTAAAAGCATCAAAGGTACGAAGCGTGAACTTTTTGTATATGAAGAGGGCGTTTATGTTGCCGGTGATGACACACTAAAAATGGCAATCCGCGAGCTGCTTGGAGAATTGTGCACTACGCATTACATCACAGAGATATTGGAAACAATTAGAGATCGCACTGCCATTGGTAGAGAGAAATTCATCGTGAACGTAGATCTGATAAATCTCAACAACGGCGTGTTAGATATCCGCACCGGAGCTCTTAACCCGCATGACCCTAGGAATCTATTTTTCACTAAGATACCCATCGACTTCAATCCTAATGCCGATTGCCCGACAATTAAGGAATACCTCTCCGAAGTGTTAGAGGAAGATCAAATTAGGGTCGTCCAAGAGTGGCTGGGTTATACGCTGTATCGAGAATACTTCATTAAAAAGGCACTCATCTGCGTTGGCGAAGGCGACACCGGTAAAACAACGTTGCTTAACTTAATCTGCGCTTTCATAGGAGAACGAAATTTATCTGGAGTGAGTCTGCAGCGAATAACCTATGATAAATTCGCTGCTGCAAACCTTTATAACAAGCACCTCAATCAGTACGACGATCTGTCATTCAAGGATATACAGGATAACGGGGCGTTCAAAATGGCGACCGGCGGGGGCTTTATATCCGGAGAAAAGAAGTTTGGCGATCAATTTGTATTCAAAAATTACGCAAAGCTCACCTTTACATGCAACAAAATTCCGGATGTCAAAGATGCGACCGATGACGCATATTTTAATCGATGGATTGTGCTACCGTTCACTCGGATAATCGAAGAAGAGAAAAAAGACAGGCGTTTGATTCATAAAATGACAACAGCGACAGAACTTTCAGGGCTTCTCAACTTCGCGCTGGAAGGGCTCAAGCGCATACTTGAGAATCAGAATTTCAGTTACGACAAGCAGACTCACGAGATAAAGACCGAGATGATGCGATCGGCTTCATCAATCGCACGTTTCGCGAGCGATTGCCTAGAAGAAGCCGGCGGCGAATGGATCAGCAAGGAAGGGATGTATCAGGTTTACGGAGATTACGCGGGCGGGAACAAGATACCGGCAGTAAGCATGAAAGCGTTCGGTAGCCGGTTGCCAATGTACGCCCCATACATCGCGGAATTCAAACCCAAAGATCCCAAAGGGAAAAAACAAATAACGGCATGGCGGAACGTTAAATTAAAGGTGGCACAACCTGATGATTTTCCTACGGATTCTTTTGACGAACCCAGCCAGCCGTCACTCCTCGACACATCATGAATATCATAGATTTTTCTTATACATATAAAAGTAGAGATTCTTTACACTTAGGAGTAGTGGGAATTATCCCTGCTATCCCTGATATTTTCTCTCGGTAATGGTACATTGCCCATATACATCTTTTCTATGGAAACGAATCTTAAATACTTCATATACGCTCGTAAGAGTTCCGAGGATAGCCAGCGGCAGATTGCGTCTGTCCAAGACCAAATCAATGCGTTGGCTACAATGGCCGTGCGCGAGAGTTTATCGGTCGCGAGACTACCATTCAAAGAAGAGCGAAGCGCCAAGGACCCCGGAAGACCTATTTTTAATGACGTATTGGATCGCATTCAGGCTGGCGAGGCGAATGCACTCCTTTGTTGGGACATAGACCGACTTTCCCGCAATCCGATAGACAACGGCCGCTTGCAATGGATGCTTCAAAAATCGGTAATAAAAGTGATTAAAACTCCGGGCCGCGCATACTATCCGGAGGATGCAGGGCTGCTCATGAGCATCGAGGGTGGGCGGGCCACCGATTATGTAATGCGCCTCTCCAAGAATGTGAAGCGCGGCCTTAACAGCAAAGCAATGCGAGGATGGCGACCCTCCGGCGGACCAATCGGCTATTTGAACGTAGGGATAGAGAAAGGAAGCAAGACCATTGCTATCGACCCCGAGCGGTTTGAACTGGTACGTAAGATGTGGGACCTATTTCTGACAGGGACGTACGCCGTTTCAAAAATCCGCGAGATAGCCATTAACGACTGGCACCTGACGACATTGCCGCACCGAAAAATAGGAGGTAAGGCGCTTTCGATGAGTCACATGTACAACATTTTTAACGATACTTTCTACTACGGCTGCTATCCATGGACAGATCCGGAAAGCGGCGAGCGGAAACTAATTAAGGGCAATCATCAGCCGATGATTACGGAGCTCGAATACCGGCGAGCGCAAGTGCTATTGGGTAAGCGAGGCAAGCCACAGCCCCATACGCGTGAGTTTGCTTTCACGGGCCTCATGCGTTGCGGTGAGTGTGACTCTTCGATCACGGCGGAAGAAAAGAATCAGATCATCTGCACGGCGTGTAAACACAAATTCGCATATGAGAATAAGACAACCTGCCCGAAGTGCGCGGCCGATATATCTGAAATGTCGAATCCGACCATTCTCAATTACGTCTACTATCACTGTACAAAAAAGAAAGATCGAGACTGTTCTCAAAAAACGGTCCGGCTCGATGACTTGGAGAAACAATTCAATGCCATTCTCGGTGATCTGACCATCGATGAGGACTACTTGAAATTGGCCATAGATTATCTCAATGACAAAGGTAGAGAGTCTGGCTCGGAAGAAAAAGCTATGCAAGTCTCGCTACAGTCTGCCTACAACAATTGCGAGACCAGACTGTCCAATTTAAGCCGTGAATTCACATCCCCGCTAAACTCAAAATATGACCTCTACACACCCGAAGAGTTCAAGAAGCAGAAGATGGAGCTTATGACCGAGCGTGAACGCTTGGCAAAGGAAATGGGCGGTACCAGCGAGAAGTTTGATCGCGACCTCGAGACTACCGAGCGCGTCTTCGTTTTTTGCACTTTCGCACAGAAACACTTCAATACTCCTGATCTACAGAAGAAGCGGACTATATTCGGTACTATCGGCTCGAACCTAACGCTAAAAGACAGAAAACTGAGTATAGAAAGGCTCCATCCGTATTTGTTAATTGAAAACGAGCTGAAAAATCAAAGGTCCTTACTCGAAGGGTTAGAACCTGAAAAAGAGGGCTATGCAGAACGGAAAGAAGCGGCCCAATGGGCGTCTGCATTTCTGATGCTCCCCGAGTAGGATTCGAACCTACAACCCTCTCGTTAACAGCGAGATGCTCTACCGTTGAGCTATCGGGGAATCGAAGCAAGTATATCCAAGGATGGTATAATTTCCAATATGCGGAATGCTCTGGTTTTCGTTGGAGTCGGAGCGCTTGTAATTATTATCGGCGTGTGGTTCATAGGCGCGAGTCCCGCAGAAGCTCCAACGACTTCCGACATTACAAGTTCATCCTCCACACCTATGTCTGATACTTTAAAACTTACCAGCACTGACTTTGAAAACGGCGCTTCTATTCCGCCCGACTTCACGTGCGATGGCGACAACACCTCGCCGTCTATATCATGGAGTGGTGTTCCTGAAGGTACACAATCGTTGGTATTGATTATGGATGATCCGGACGTTCCAAAGCAGTTGAAACCGGATGGTGTATTTGATCACTGGACACTATTTGACATTCCACCGGAAACGGCTGAGATCAAAATGGGAGGCACAGTCGGGGTATCTGGAGCAAATGGGGCAGGGAAAAATCAATACACGGGTCCGTGCCCGCCAACGCAATATGAACCTTCCGAGCACCGCTACTTCTTCCGTCTTTACGCACTCGACAGTATGCTCGGGCTTCCCGAAGGTACTTCCAAAGATGATGTTCTTGCCGCGATGGAAGGGCATGTGTTGGGAGAGGCAGAATTAATGGGGAAGTATAAGAGACGGTAAACAATTTACTATTAACGACATACAGTGGAAATATATGCTCATTCGGATGAAGGTGAAAGCGGGGGCACGCAAAGAACGCATTGTAGAAATTGGGCCCGGGAGGTTCGAAATAGAGGTGAAGGAAAAGGCAACACAAAATGCCGCCAACGGGCGCGTTGTAGCGCTTATCGCTCGTCATCTTCGCGTACCCGAAAAATCTTTGCACATGGTTTCCGGTCACCATCATCCAAGAAAGACGTTACGAGTGATATAATTTAGATAAATATGGATATTCGTATAAAAGCGACGGATTATAAGTTCACTTCTGATGTCGAGACGTATCTTACAAATAGACTCAATGCCTTGGAGAAGTTCATCGGCGGTAACGCGGAGATTGCGCGGTGTGAGGTGGAGCTTGGGCGCGACGCAGGTCGACCCCGACACGGCAAGAATATTTATTTTGCGGAGATGCGCGTGATTTCTCCGGGAGAGAATGATGTGTACGCGCGCAATAACTCCGAGAGCGTCAACGGCGCCATAGACGACGTAAAGGAAGAGGTTGAACGGCAGCTACGGAAGCGGAAACGAACGAACTTGTACTACCTCCGGAAAAGCGGCGCGATGCTGAAGCGATTAATGCGTTTTGGGCGGGAGTAACGTTTTTCCGCTAATACTCGACATAAAAAAAGAACGGCGGCGAGGTTCCGAAGCCCAAAAACCTCGCCGCCGCCAAGTAGACAGTGTTCGTGCCAACCCATCTCTGTGTGGCCCTCAGGAATGGGCAGGTGCGGTTTCACTGTCCATCAGCCGAAAGGGAGAATTCGGCCAATACTTTCCTCTCGCAACAGTACCGCTATGTTGGCGAATAGCAAGGTGTCCGTAATGGTTATGCTGGTTGTGCTCCCGAGCGCAAAAACTCACCGTATGCCATCTCTTTTTTCCCCTCCGGTTTAACGCGGTCAATCACGAGTTTTTCGTTCTCAAGGTGGGCATCCAAGATGT
>Ga0209541_10003921_pt1 | contig 26867 bp, 33 predicted proteins | sample RifCSPlowO2_01_FD_184027 | JGI IMG/M metagenome (GOLD analysis project Ga0209541, IMG submission 184027) | Groundwater microbial communities from Rifle, Colorado - Rifle CSP2_plank lowO2_0.1 (SPAdes) (version 2) | ecosystem: Environmental > Aquatic > Deep subsurface > Groundwater | place... | reverse complement strand
TCACTTTGTCGATCTCTATTCGATGTAAAAGCAATCTTACTGCCATCAGGCGACCATGAAGGGTATCTATCAATAGCAGAGTTGTTTGTTAATCTTATAAGTCCGGTTCCATCCATATTTATAATATATATTTCATCTTCTACAGAACTGCCCAAAGAAAATGCTACTTTACTTCCATTTGGAGATATAGAAGGAGAATATTTATCCGAAAGACCGTTAATAGGATCTTTTAGATTTTGTGTTATTTGTGTTATACTACTTCCATCTAGTCTCATTCTGAATAGCTCATAATAAAGATCCCCGATTTCCGATACAAAGACAATTATTCCTGATCCCTCTGTTGATCTAGGTTTGGTTGTAAAGCTCCACACGTTCCCACTTGTTGTTAGTTTTCCATCACTAGCAATAACTTGCCAATAATATTCAACATTGTTTTCCAAATTAGAAACCGTAACTTCGCTTTCAGTTAATCCGGCTTTCAGAACTTGATCTGGTGTGCTGTCATTTTTCTCAAAATAAACTGCATAAGTCAATTTATCGCCATCGGGATCACTTCCACTCCAATCTAATAAAACTTCCAATGGAACATCAATAGCAAGATTTGTGGGAGAAGGATTAAAGGGTTTATTAGGAGAATGATTTTCAGGCAAAGTTATAGTAGTAAATTTGTAAGTAGAGCTTGTGCTAGTTAATTTTCCATCGGATGCAACAACGTACCAATAATAATTTGTACCATATTCCAAATCTTTAACTAAAAATTCGCTTACACTTAATCCGGACTTTAAAACTTCATCAGGGGTATCATCATTTTTTTCAAAATATACTTTATAAGTAACATCATCACCATCAGGATCCTTAGTTTTAGACCAGTCAAGTTTGACTTCTAGAGGAACACTAGTTGCCCACATCAGAGGCGAAAGGAGTAGAGGTATATCCGGAGCTCGATTGGTTGACGGAGAATATTCTCCCAAAACACCATTTGTTTGTGTAACTTTATAATCCATTGAAGAGGGAGCAAAAGCTAAGTCATAGAAAAAAGGAAGTTGGTCTAATGCACTTCCAACCTTAATTGCAGCAACAATCTGGCCAAGCACAGGTACAAGAGTAGCGAGATGCTCAGCCACAATAAGAGCACTCTTCTTAGAACCCATAGCAGCAATTCTTTCTGCAATCATCTCTTTATTATAGTCTACAAGATTGACTGCATCAGAAAAAGCCTCTATATATTTTTTATCCTGAACATCGACTATAAATTCTCTTACCCCTTCCAAGGTTTTTACATCCATGCTTCTAAAAGTAATTTCTAAAGGTGCAAGCTCATCATAAAGATCATACCCACCAGCTATTATGCTGAGTACATTGCTAATACCTTCAAAAACATTGGCTGCAGTAGCCATGCCCGCAGGATAATTAACACCGTCAAAATTCTCCTCAAGGTTTCCAGAAAATCCTTTATGCAGATGAATCCCAAAACCCCCATCACCTAATGGATAAACTCTTTCAGTAGGCTCTGCAAAGAATGAAGGAGGATATAAATTGAAATCAATAAAACCCTTTTTAGGAGAGAGTAAAATAATGTCTTTCTTCGTCGAATCTGGCAAGCTGTTTATAAATGCAGCATAAAAAATATTTCTTGGGTTTACAAATCTAACATCGGATCCGGCAAGGTCTTCCAAATAAGGAGGGTCTTCTCCAGCAGCTAATTTGCCGGCCCTTCCTTGCAGCAGCCTTTCAAGATTTTCATTAATGGAAATATAGAAACCTCCATCTGAAGAAAGATTAAAGATCGTGGAACCCCCCTCCAGCAAATGATCCAGCTTATTAATCAAAGATCTAAAAGGGGGATCTGCTTTTATTAACTGAGAAATTTCCCTTTTTACTTCGATAGGTGCATTTATAAAAATAGGATTCATCATAGCCAATGCAATAACAGTGCTCTCTGCGCTCAGCTCAATTCCTTTATCTCCCTCGATAGCATATCCTAATAAAACAGGCTTGTTATCTTCGGTCAAAACAATTACTTCTGAATCCACTATATAATCTAATGATAAATCAAAGCTCCCATCTGCTCTAGTCTCTACTTGGGCATTAGAACTCATTACTTCAAATGTAGAGCTTCTAAGAGGGCTGGTAGTTGGAAAAGATACCCTGCTTTTTTCCATGCTCCTGTGGCCTTCTCTATAAACTCCTTCTTCTAAATTGAATCTATATTCTGCAGGCGTAGGGTCCATCTCATTTTCATCGTCTATCGATCTAACCTTGAAAGTGTAATCCCCGTCTGGAAGGTCAACTAAGATGCTATCTTTTACTAAATTATGGTCTATCCAGTCCTGGCTTTTTGGTCCGTCTAAATAAACCTCGTATCCACTTATAGAGCCATCTTCATCCACGCCTTTAAAACTAAAAGACATTCCAGAGCCACCGCCAGAGATTTCAGAAATCAACTCTGTATCTGGAGGCTGGTTTTGTTTTTTATTTTTATCAATAAATTCTTGAACTGAATGCTTTGTAGGATATTTAAAATCTCTTTCCCCATCGCATCCATTTAATCCAAGAATTAAAGGAAAAGAAAGCGGGAGCATGCTTCTCCTAAACCATTTATTTCTTCCGGTCTTAGCTAGTAGCCCTTCGTTTTTAATTTTTTTAGAGTTATTGACTCTATTTTCAAGGCTTTCCATAACAAGTATTAATACCAAAATGTTTTAAATGCCTTTCTAAAAATATCGTGACGCTCTACCTGATGCATAATTTGCATAATTAGTTTTGGAATTGAAAATGAGGATGGGCTGATGAGTTACCTCCTTCCTCCGTAATTAACTCCAATGCCAGTTGAAACAAAATCAAACCCATCACCAATAAATGCATGCTCATAAGTTCCAATTAAAGACAGAGAGATACCCTCGCTTGCTAAGAGCTCCAATTCGCTTCTTATAAAAATTCCAGGGCCATTATCTGTATCTTCATAAGACAAAGCTGTTTTTCTTCCATTGACAGTGATAGACAACCCATCAACTTTGGCCCAGTAATATCCTCCTCCAACACTAACAGAGGGCATAATATTGTTGTCTGTGTTAAAACAATAACCTAAACCGCCGAGAATATTGAAGAAAGAAAGGCTGCCTCCCTCCATTACATCAAAGTCTTCAACCTCACGAGTAATTTTATCCCAATCCAAGCCAAAAAGTTTATGTCCGATAATTGGGCCTATAAGTGCTAAACCACCGCTTGAATAATTATTCCATAAAATGCCGTAAGAAAAAGAATTTTTATAACTCTCTTTGAAACTTTCTGGTCCCATAGGAAAGCTTAACTCAAAATAAGGGCCCATAGACCATCTGCTTTCTTCGGCAGTTTGATCCCTGCTAGGAGCAATAGGGTCGATAGCATTCCCCATACTGCTATCCTTGGTTGCGGCGCTTTCGCTTTCAGTTGTCTCGACAGTGTCAACGGCGCTGCCGGTGTTGTCGATATTGCTAACAGTTTCAGTATGGCCAACATCAGTTTTAATTTCATCAACAAGATTGTCAACCAAATCGAATAAATCATCAACAGGACCCTCAGCAGACTGAATATCTAGTTTCCCGGTTTCTAAATTCGCAATCCTGCTGTTTATAGTGAGGTTCCTATTATTAACAACGCTGTAAGAGCCAGTAATCATATAGTCTAATCCGGGGTAATTTTGTCTTATTGTACTAAGGTTGTTAGGGTTAGAATCATCTGATTGCTTGATTTCCACCACGTCAAAAAAACCTTCTAGTTTATTCTGCAGCATATCAGGCAGCACTGTTCTTAAGTTTTCGACATTTTCACTCATAACACTTTTATCTTCAAAATCCATTATAACTGCATCAGCTAAGGGATCGCTATTAGAAGCAGAAGCAATTATTAAACTTGTTAAACTTGCTCCGACTAAATTCCTGAATCTTTCAAGCATGATAATGAAAATTCAATTGGAATTTATAAATATTTATAAAAAACAAAATATATTTTAAATAAACGTTTTATAAGCTTCTTCAATAACATCCAAAAAGCGGGATAGCTGCTGCCAATTTCAAAAATCTTCTTCTATTAATTTCCCCCTTCACTATATTTTCCAGTTTCATATTCTATAATGTTTTAAAATAAACTCTATATATCCCCCTCTCTCTGGCACTACTTCTGGTATGGCATGAGCAACCTTAACTTTTCCAATACCTTTTGCAAACCAAGTGGTGGTTTCAGAATATCCTTCACTTAAAATAAACTTACTTCTAAGAGAATCTTGAATTTTTAGACAATCTTTAAATTTCCCAGCAGGAGTTTTTACATCTTCAAGAGACAATAAAGTAGTTACATTTATTCCATCACCCATATCTCTCCAACCCCCTATACGGCTATACAAGTAATAATCAAAGTTTGTAGTGATATGCTCATGAAACCACATGTCTGAATTCCCCTTAATTATGGGAGGATCAAGGTAGCCATCATCTCCTTCATCCGAATACAGAAATATGGTTCCATCTTTAATATAGTAAATCTCCGTTTCCGAAAAAAATCCATTCATTCGAACAGTTTTTTTATCCTCCCCCTCTTCAATAGATAATATCTTCAAGGTTCTTTCATTTTCACTTTTAATTACTGATCTGCTTTCTATCGCATAGGTCCATTCATTGCCTTCTTCCAAAGGCAAATAATCAAAAATGCTATAAGGGTCATTAGATGGATTATTACTTTCTTGATTGTTATTATTCGAACTCTTTGTATTCGTAATCCTCTTCTCGCCACACCCAAAAACATAGGAAGTAGCTGCTATCTTTAAAAAATCCCTCCTACTAACTGAAGACAGAATGATGTTTTCAAGCATTATTATGTATATAGGTTTGGAAATATTTAAAAACATTCTTCTTTTATAAAAATAGATGAAAAGCATAAAAAACTTAGCAACCATTGTTTTGACACCTGCAATTTTAGGAAGCTGCTCAGGTATAACTAACTCGGAAAATCAGGCTCCGCGTGCTATAATGTCTGCATCCACATACGAATCAATTTATTCAGGCAATGCAATATTTTTTGATGGAAGCAGAAGCTATGATCCTAATGGAGAGATAGTAAAATATAAATGGGATTTTGGTGACGGATACATTGCAACAGGAACAAAAGCAAACCATAAGTATGATGCAGTGGGGCATTTCGTAGCCTGTCTAGAAGTAACTGATAATGAAGGCGCCACTTCGGAAACTTGTGTTGGTGTAAATGTGCTAACAAGATAGCCATTATTGTTATATTTATAAAAACATCTTATAAAAACACTTTAAAATGTTATACTTGATCGGCTTAGGACTCAATGAAAAAAGTTTTAGTTTTGAATCTTTCAAGGCTTTAAAAAAATGCAAAAAGATTTACCTTGAAGATTATACTTCTATTCTAAATGGCGATTTAAAATATCTGGAAGAATTAATCAACAAAAAAATAATTAAAGTTGACAGGGATTTTGTCGAAAATTATGACCCTCTGGAAGCTAAAAAAGACAATGTTGCCTTTTTAATAATAGGTGATGTTTTTTCTGCTACTACCCATATCAGCATGTTCAATGATTGCAAAAATAAAAACGTTGATGTCAGGGTTTTTAACAATGCTTCTATTATAACAGCGGTCGGAATTACCGGATTAGAAATTTATAAATTTGGGAAAGTTGCTTCAATACCTTTTGAAAATAAAAACGTTGAAGGTCCTATTAAGATTTTAAATGATAATTCGAAGATAAATGCGCACACATTGTTTTTGCTAGATTTAGATCCGTCAAAGAATAAGTTTTTAAGCATTAAAGATGCTATAGAATATCTGGAAAAAGAAGGATTCAATGGGAATGTCGTCGGGTGCGCAAGGCTCGGAAGCGAAAACTTTGTTGTAAAATACGGTAGCATGGATGAGATTAAAAATGCGAATTTTGGAAAGGGCCCTTATTGTTTGATAGTCCCGGCTAAAAAATTGCATTTTATTGAGGAGGAGGTTTTGGAAAAATGGAAGATTTGACGTATTGGAGGGGTGTTTTAGATGGGTTGGACAGCACACTAGTCTGCATTTTAGTTAGGAGGGAGGCTGTTTCTAGAACTCTTGGCGAAATAAAGGGGGTGAATAATTTAGATACGCATCAGCCGTCTAGGGAGCAAGAGATTGTCACGAGGCTTGCACTTCTTTATTCTGAGCTAGGCGGGCATCATCATGAGCCCTTGGATTACATCGCCAGAGTTTACACGTCAGTTTTCAATCAAAGCAGGGAGATTCAAGATGAACTTTCCTATCAAGGTTGTAGTAAAACCCAACTCTAAAAAACAGAGGATAGAATTCCTGGAAGATTTTTGCAAAGTTGATGTCAAAGAGAGGGCTGAAAACAATAAGGCTAATCTGGCAGTGATTAAGATTCTTTCAAAATACTTCAAAAAGCAGGTTTATATTAAGTCGGGTTTGAAGTCAAAAATAAAAATAATTGATGTTTGTGATATGAAATTGTGATGTGGAATAGAAATATTTATTAACATTCGAATAATCTCAAGCTATAATGATTAAAAAATTCAAGAATTTTCTAGCCGGTATTTTTCTGATTTTCAAAAATAAGAAGCATATAAGGCTCGGGATTTATGGCCCACCGAATGCAGGAAAAACAAGATTAGCAAACCGCATCTGCCAGGACTGGCTAGGGGAGGAAATGGGAAAAGTTTCCCCAATACCCCATGAAACCCGAGAGATCCAGCAGAAAGAAAAAGTTACTGTAAATTCTAATGGAAAAAAACTTTCCTTCAATTTAATAGACACCCCGGGAATAGCAACAAGAATTGATTATGAAGATTTTATCAAAAAGGGGCTGGAAAAAAGAGAAGCGCAGACAAGGGCGAAGGAAGCAACAAAGGGGGTGATAGAGGCAATCAAGTGGCTGGATAATATGGATGCCGTTCTAGTTGTTTTAGATTCTACAAAAAATCCCTATGATCAAGTTAATATTACAATTATCGGAAATTTAGCTGCCCGCAATATTCCGGTTTTGATTTTGGGAAATAAGGTTGACTTAAAAAAAGCAAATGTAAAAAAAATAGAGTCTGCATTCCCGCAGTACAAGGTTTTAGGTGTATCAGCAGAATACGGGAATAATATAGAGCAGTTCTATAAGGAGCTATTTAAGCTGGTGAGATAAATGCCTTTGACAATACAGTATGTTCCATTTGAAGAAGTTTCAGATTTGGATTCTGAAAGAAAAATACAAAAATTAATCAGGATAGTCAAGCAGAACAAGTTAGTTCTGATGGAAGGGGTCTTGACTACACAGGAAGAGGCTGATCTGATAGAGGAGACAATGGAAAGTATTGATAACAAATTTAAGGGTGTTGAAATAACCTCCTTTAACCCGCTAGAAAAAAATACAAAGCTAATTCAGGATAGGGTAAAGCAGCTTTTCTTGCAGATGATTTGGGGCAGAAGAAGGGGCTTGACTATAATAGGTCCTGCAAACATAGTCAGAGAGATAAGAAAAGACCCTAATAGGATACAATTGTTCCTCTCAAACAGGAAATAAATATTAAAATATTATATTAAAATATTATTAAGGCATTGAAAATAGTGCCGGGGGATACAACAAATGCACCAGTGCGTAAGATGCAACAAATTATTTGAAGATGGTTCTAAAAACCTCCTTTCTGGTTGTGATAGCTGCAGCGGTAAATTCTTCTTCTTCATAAAAAATGAGCACTTAGTAGAGGCAGAGGAGAAATTAGAGGAGCTTTCAGCAAGGGACAAAGAAAAACTGGAGCAGGATGTTTTTGAAATGGTTGGCATTGAAGAGGACAAGCCGGTAATATTGGATTTTGAATCTATCCGGGCACTTAGCCCAGGAAAATTCGAAGTTGATATCCGGCATTTATTTCATAGAGAGCCTTTAATTTACAAGCTGGCAAATGGGAAGTATATAATAGATCTAGCCTCCACTTTTGAAATGAGGAAGAAGAAATAACCACTTTTTCCCGATTACACCTATTTACTATTTTATCTGCATTACAGCATAATAATGCTTAAATATAAACTCTTTTATCTTTTCTTTATGAAATCATTACTGAACCTGGCATTGCTGCTACTCTTGATTTTAATGCCCGCAGCTTTATCTGCAAATGTTGACCTTGATAAGCTGGACATAGTTAAAATTTCCATTGCCGAGAGTGAGGAAAAGACGCTTCAGTTTAATAAAGTTGAATACAAAGCAATGGCTGATTCTGTAACAGATGATGAAGCAAAATTAACTTTCTCTCCAGGTAATAATGTTTTTGCAGTCAAGAAGGAGAAGCCAGCAGATGTAGACTTAGACGACGACAATAAAATAGATTTTTCGGTTTCTTATCTTTCATTCTCGGGAAATAAAGCATCCTTGGAATTTAAGAGATTAAATTTTGAAGCTGCCACAGGAGAAGAAAAACAAGCTCAACAGATTCCTGATTTATCATCAATATCAAACGCATTGGAACAGAATTTAAAATTCATTGCAGGGGCTGTAGCAGTCTTGGTAATTATAGTTTTAATAATGGCATTTTCAAGAAGGAAAGGAAATCCTGAAAAGCTTTACAGGAAAGCAGAAGACTTGCATAGGGAAGCGCAGGAATTCCACGAAGATGGAGATGAAGAAACTGCTGCTGAATTATATGAAAGGGCGGAAGAATTTCGGGAAAAAGCAAGAAGCCTAGAAAAGGGGGAAATATAAATGGAAGGAGAGCAAGAACAGCAAGAAGAGCAGGAGATGTGGTGGAGGAAATTAGGATTTTACATAAACCCGTTTACAATAAAGCCGGCGCCTTTCGACAATAAAGTGTTCGGTCAGGATCAAATCTTGGAAGATCTCTATTATAAACTCCCGGCAGGGACAATGTCTTTCGTAGAGGGGAAATTAGGAACAGGCAAGACAACAATACTGAAGAGTTTAATTGCCAAATTCCGCGGGAGGGGAAAAGTTATCTATTTCTCTTGCAATAGGCTAGATACTGAATTGAATATTGAAGAGCTGCTAAAAGGGAGGTACGGTTTCTGGGGCAAGTTGTTCGGAATGATGCCCAAAGAGATGATTGTATTGCTTGACGAGGCCCAGCAGCTATCAGCAGTGAATACTGAAAGGGTAAAGTATTTCTTCGATCAGGGAAATATAAAATCAGTTGTCTTTACAGGAACAGATTACGGCAATACAAATCTGCATGAAAGCATAAAAGAAAGAATCGGAAATGATGGCTTGTTGAAGATAAAAGAGCTAAGTGAAGACCAGGCAGTTGCATTTGTAAGGAATAGGATTGGAAGCACGCATCTTCTTAACGATGCAATTATCAAAAAGCTCTGGCAATTGTCAGCAAGAAATCCAAGAAGATTATTGCAAAGGCTAGACAGAATATTTAGATATGCAGTGGAAAACATGGAATCTGAGATCAAGGAAGAGCACCTAAACAAAATTTTTGCAGACGCAAAAGTAAAAACAGAAACAGCAACAGCAACGCAGTCAGAGCCTGAAGCCATGGAGCATAGAGAAGAGAAAAAGGCGGCAATGAGAATGCAGAAAAAGAAATCAAAGAAATTAGTTAAAAAGCATCCAAAAAAATGGGGCGCTGAAGATGAAGACCAGGAAGAAGACTGGTAAAGATTTAATTATAGAATAATCTTGGTGGCACCAGCAAAGAAATTAAAACTATTTTCAGTTTCATCTTCAGTCCTTAATGCACTCTTTAATGCACTCTTAAATATATTAAAAATGTATTAATTTTCAAAAAATTTCCTGATGTGCTCCTCGGGCAGTTTTGTTATTTTTACATTGTAATCCTTTGGAAAGCACCTGAAATAGTTGTTCATGCTATACCTTTCATCAAGGAAGATAATAACCCCTCTGTCAGTCTCGCTCCTTATGCATCTTCCAGCGCCTTGCACAACCTTTATCATTGCAGGAAAAATATATCCATAATCCCAGCCCTTATTGAACCTCTCATCATAGTATTTAATCAGACTCCTAGTTTCCAGATCAGGCCTCGATAAAGGCAGGCCAACAATTATAACCCCGTTTAATTCATCTCCAGGTAGGTCAATTCCTTCTCCGAAATTTGCTCCAGCAACCCCAAGAAGCACTGCCCCGCTTTTTTTATATTCTTTAAACTTTCTCAGCATTTCTTCCTTCTCTTCCTTCTGCATTCCCTGAATTTCCATGAACACGCTCTTCCCCGGAGCAGAAAAATTCTCATTCACAATCCTCATAATCTCGTAGCTGGGAAAAAGGAGGAGTATATTTCCCGGAATTGCGCTGCAAAGCTCGTTGCACTTTCTGGCAATAAGCTTAAACATCTCCTCATTCCTTCTAGTAAATTTGGTAGTGGTGTGCGGAACAACCAAGCTCAGCTTGTTTTTCACAGGAAAAGGATTCTCGTATTCTTTCAGCAGGGCATCCTTGATTCCAAGCAGGTCCCTATACATCTCCAGCGGCAATAAAGTGCCGGACATCAAAACAAGCATGCTCTTATCAGCAGCATCCTTCATCAGGAAACTGGGGTCGAGGCATTTGTAGTGCAGCTTGAAATTTGCTTTGCTCACTTTATCCTTGATATTCTCCTTCTCTATGTATCTGATAAATCCATTATCTTCTCCATTCCACACCTGCAAGAATTCAGAAACAAATTTTACAAAGCTCCTCTTCTTCTCATTCAGCAAATCGTCAGAAACAATCTCAAGTATATCAATAATCCCGGAAAATTCATTAAAAAAGAATTCATCTTTGCCTACCAGCCTCTCATCTTCTAGATTGCTGCAAATCTTGTCAAATCTCTCCTTTATCATCTGCAGCACAGCAAAGGCCTCTTCATATTTCTCAGCCTCCCTCAGGGCCCTCTCCAAGATATAAGTTGATAAAATTGAGCTCATCATATCCCTCAGCCTTCCAGGCAGATTATGGGCCTCGTCCACAATTATAACTGATTTTTCCAGGAATTTGTTTGCCTTTTTAAAAAACGCATCCCTTATATTGGCATTAAAGACGTAATTGTAGTCAGCAACAACCACGTTTGCATTCTTGGCCTTGATAATGGCAAGCTCGTAAGGGCATAATCTTGTTTTCCTTGCAATATCAAGAAATTCCTCGACGTGAAAAACCCCTTTATTGGATTCCAAAAAATTCCTGGATTCGAAGCTATATCCTATGTTGCTGTAGGTGTTCTCATAAAACTCGCATTCCTCGTCCTCGACAAGGGTTCTGCAGAAATCATAAAACTGGCTGCCCATGGCATCAACGCCAAATTGATTGCACATATTCCTTTTTCCAATCAGGTCCGCGACATTCAAATTCAAGTTGTGCTTTTTTTTAATCTCCTTAAGCGTTTCAATCGCAATTCTATGCTGGGTATGCCTGCTTGTCAGAAAAAATAGAGTCTTGTCTTTTTCAAGTATAGCAGGCAGCAAGCTGCTAAGCACTCCGGCAGTCTTTCCGATCCCTGTTGGGGCATGCGCGATTAAATGCTTTTTCTGCTCAACGCATTCAAGTACGTCCTTAATGAACTCATCCTGGGATTCCCTGATTTTCTCATACGGGAAGAAGATTTTCATCAAAATAAATCTGATAGATAATTATAATAACCTTCTGACCCCCGATCAAACAGCAAGGAGGTTTTAATTAATTACTTTATAGTAGTGCTAATAGAAAGGTTTATAAATAACTATTCTGTACAGTATACCATGAAAACCGAAACAGGAAACCAAGCTAGGAACCAAGCTAGGCTTTATGGTCCGGGTGAATATGCAGCAGTCAAAGCAGATATAGAGCAGCATGATTTAAAGCCGGCTGCAATGGCAGATGCGGTATTCCAAATTAATGCAGCTCTTGATTCAGAAGCTGAAGATGATGGCAGTGAAGTTAAGGAAATGATTGGACAAGAGCAATGGCATTTATGGGGTTTTACAGGCAACTTATACCTCCCTAAAAGAGGCTCTAAAGGAATAGTCTATATTCAAGACAATCCCGAAATAAGAAATGGAAAGCCTTTCATGGAAGAATCTGAGTTGATAAAGAAATTAGAAGCAGGAGATCCTAGTGTTAGAGGGCCTGTCCAACTGGGCTATAAAACAGGGGAAATAAGCTCTTCTGAATTAGCCGAGCACCCTTATATTCTTGCCTTAGTAAGAGGAGAGCCAGGAGCTGAAGAACTGAAAAGGTTTGCTGATGAGCATTACGATAATCTTTGTTTATATAGTTTCGACTCTGTTAGGCAGCCTTTGATAAGGCTTTCTGCATTGTATTCATCCAAATTTCCACTTCCACAAGGGGGAGATGGGGGAGGTCTTGCCATCCAGGGGTATCTCGGCGAGTACTGGGCATGCTTCGGTCTTGGACTGCAATAAATTAAATATATATGATAGAGGGTAAAAATGACATATGTTGTAACAGTAAATAATGCATTCAATAATGAAGTATATCTGGTAGTGAAAAGAGGGGGAAGATTGCTTTCAAAAATAAGAATTCCAGCAGATCCGGATTTAATAAAGTCTGCATTATCAACGTATCCTGATTTAAAATACAAGTCCGCAAACGATGTTCCGAAAAGTATAAGGGGCTTGGATTTGGAAAGAAGGGTTGATATTGTTGCTTAAAAAATTAAGGAGAAAAATAAAATGACGAAAACACATTTACAAACATTAAAAGAAATAGTTAGTGACTTAAACAGCAGAGGAAGGAGCTTGGTTATTCGTGATGAGCATGATAAAGAAGATTTTGTGATTATAAGGATCAGGGAAAGAGGTCCTAGAAGATTTTATGGATTGTTTCCTGGAAAACTTGGAAGGATAATTTATGAGACTCCAGTAAAATCAGAGGGAAGATGGGGCAAATCAAGTGACCCTGAAATAAATGATGCATTGAGAAGAGAATACGGAGACTCTTTTTACATAGACTTTTTGGGATAAAAAATAAAATAAAAATTTTGGAGGAAATTAAGATGAAAGAAGAAGAAGAACAGAAAATGAGCAAGGATGAGCAGGTTGGTTTTCATAAGGGCTCCATTGCCACTTTAGCAAAAGAGAGGGAAGAGCTGCTGAAGATTGTTAACATAGTAGAGCAGTTAATCCAGGCGCACAACGAATCTCTAAAGAAACTAGGTGTGGATTTAGAAGCCCAAGCCAGAAAATTCCAGGAAAAAATGAAAAAGGAAAAGGGCATAAAGCTCGATGAAAGGATTGCGTAAAATAAAAATAAGATGATGGCAGGGAAAAATCTATTGAGCCAAAATTCTCGTGATTTTAATTTTAATCTTATTTGGATAGCAAAGTATTTAAAATATAACAATTAATTTAGATAAGATGAAACAGAAAATAAAAGAAAACGGAAGAATTACAATAGACCCCAATATCCTGGTTGGAAAGCCGGTTATAAGAGGGACAAGAATTCCTGTATATGTTGTGTTAAACCTACTAGGAGATGGATATACATTTGAGCAAATAACTAAAGATTACCCAGACCTCACAAAACAAGATGTCTTAGCAGCAGTAAAATTCGCAGCACAATTCACAAACTTTGAAGAAGTATCTGCATAATGAACCTATTCCTAATAGACGAAAGTCTCTCACCAAACCTTGCAGTTAGATTAAGGGAGCTTGGATACAATGCAAAATCAGTGAGGGAAATTGGCCTTAAAGGCAGTGATGATAAAACTATCATTGAGTGGATCATAAATAATAAAGCCATTTTAATAACGGGAGATTTGGATTTTGGTGAATTATGGTATTGGTATTATGGGGGGGAATTTGGAGTTATTGTCTTCAGAATTAAATCTTATAAAGTTGAAACACAGTATAAAGTGATAGAATTCCTATATAAAGATAAAGTTCTTGTTAATGAAAAAATAATGCATTCACTTATAATAGCTACCCCAACAAGATACAGGATAAGAATAGGAAAAGATTAGAAATGCTAAAACCAATTTCAAGCAGAGACAAGAAAAATTTATTTGAGCTGTTAAAGAACCAGTTTGGTTTTTCAGGAAAGCTAGATTATAATTTCTTCATAAACGACTATAAAAAAATTTTCATTTTAAACAGTGGTTTGCAGATAGACTTCTCAAAGATAAGAGTTAACTCCCTCGGCTTGTATTTCGCAAATCTAAAAAACGAGCTAAGGCTGACTATAGAAGGCTCCCAGATAATCGGCCCTAATTCTAAAAAAAACATTCTTGAAATTGATGAAAGCCGGCTGCAGGACTGGATTCATGGAAACGACATAGGAACAGAAAAGAAGTTTGATGGGTTTGTTCTGATAAAAAATAAGAGTGATTTCTACGGCACAGGGAAATATAAAGACGGGAAAATTTTAAATTTCATACCAAAGGAAAGAAGATTGAAAAATTAATAAAAACAGAAATTAAAAAATAAGAAACAATTAATTATATAAACAATAAAGATTAATATGTCTTGATGCAGAAAGAAAATATCTTTTATTGGATTATCGGAATTATCCTGATTTTAATACTGCTATACTTGATAATAACCGGGAAGGGATTCACATAGAATATGAAACATGATTTAGCTAAAATGATTTCATGGATACTCCTAGCATTAGCAACAATATTTTTAATATGGAGAATCGTAGGTGGCAGCCCTACAGAATTCACAATAATAATAACATTTTTGATTGCAGTTACTTTTAACCTGGTCTCTGTTAATAATAAAATCTCCAGATTAACAGGGGAATTCAAAGAATTTAAAAAGAACTCAGAAAACAACTTTAATTCATTAGCAAGAGATTTTAAAGAACACATTAAACATAAATGACATCAAGAAATGCTGAAAATATTTTAAATAATGAAGAGAATTAAAATTCTAATTAATGGGATGGTAACCGGGGTTTTCTTCAGGAAATTTATTTGTGATCATGCAACAAGCCTCGGATTAAGCGGCTATGTAAGGAACACAGAAGATGGGGGCGTTGAAGCTGTATTCGAAGGCGATGAAGACAAAATCAATAAGATGATTGAAATCTGCAAAAAAGGTCCGTCTACAGCAAAAGTCGAAAACATAAAAATAATAGAAGAAAAAGTAAAGTATGAAAAAGGATTTGTAAGAAAAAATTAATCACACAATTCAATAAACTGCATTGTCTGTCCTAGGATTTGCCTTGGAAAGCTCATCATAAAGAATCTGCTTAGCAGCTTTAATATCCGGGTTTACATAGTTTATCCCACGTAAATAACACCACCAGCGATCACAAATTACATCGCCGAAAGTTTGGCGGAATATCTTTTCCTGTTCAGCGCTCTCAAACCCAAAGCACAATCTATCATCTTGGGCAGTTAAATTTTCCAGCATAGATTAATTATAACGATCAAGGTTTTTAAAATTATTCTTTCCAGAAATGATAAATCAAAATACCAGCCCCGATAATGTTGGCGACGTCAGCAATATTGAAGACATTGTTTAGGAAATCAAGATGGATATAATCTATAACGCCTTGAAAAAAAATTCTGTCAATTAAATTGCTTAATGTCCCTCCTAATAAAAAAGCCATTCCCGTTTCTAATTTTTTATTGTTTCTATAATATAGGATAAATAAAATAACAGCAATGCTGAATAGGATCAAAAAGTTATTCCAGCCTCGGAGCAGCCCAAAAGCAGCGCCGGGATTCAAGCTGTATTTGAAGATAAAGAACTCATTGCCTTGAAAATAAATTTTAAGAATTCTGTCTATAGCAAATATAAAAAAAGAAATCACAAATAATTTCCTCATCCTTACTTACCATCGCGATCTGCTTTTCTCTCTATCATCCTCAGAAGCATACCTTTCAAGGTTTGCCAGCCTCTGATTTAAGCTGTCAAGTTTTGCATTAATAAGATCGAGCTTGGCAAGAATTATCTCATGAGATCCAGATGACTGCTGCTGTGACTGTTGTGGTTGTTGTGGCTGTCCCCATTCTCCACCAGCTCCGCTAAACCTGTCCTGGCGTTGCTGAAATCTATCATCATATCCCCTGCTCCAAGGCGGAACCTCAGTTCTAATCTCTCCCGCCCCTTCCTCATAACCCCGCTCCTCTTCCTCATTCTCGTCTTTTTTCCTCCAGAATCGCAACATTCCAAAAATTCCCATGCAAACCTAGAGGTGCTTCTTATATAAAAAAGTTTTTATAGAAACAAGAATTAGCAAGATTATGCCAGAGGGAGATTATGAAGCAGAAAAAAGAAAGCGAGAGCAAGAGCTGAAAAAATTAGAGGAGAGGCAGTTTGGAGAATCAACAGTAAAGAGAGCATTGATAAGGCACTACAGCAAAAAATACAAAAGTTTGCCGTCGGAAGAAAGGGATAAAAAAGTCGCAGCAGCAATAAGAAACACAATCCCGTCCGAGTTAAGCAGCCAGATAGAAGCCAGCCCGACTAAGATGGGTTATGCTATAGGTGAAAAACTTCCTTCGAATCTCCAGGATATTGAAAAATTTATAGACGAGAGAGTAGGATATTCTCTAATTTATGACTCGTTTTCAGAAGGATTAGAGCCTGTTTATTTCTGGATAGTTGATTTCATGCGGGATAATTACTGGGGGACAGGATTAGAGGTTAAAAAAACATTGGACGAGTTTCAGGGAGCAGTAGGCTCGGGTTTTTTTGGAGACTTGGGAACAAGGGCGTCAATAATGCAGGACCGGGCTATGAAGATGCTTACAACAATAAACTCAGTAGTAAGGTCAATAATAAATATCCTGTACGATTTAAAGGAGTTTGATTCAAGACTGGATTTGTACAAGAAATTAAAGTCAGCCAATGCAATAGAAAAAAATAATGCCCGTTTATCATTAAAACAGGTTTGGATGGACAGAGTTGATCTGCAGCGAGGCAGAGGATCAATAAACATGCTTACACAGCAGCTGCAGTTTGTAACATTAAGAGATGCATTCATGGCAGCTGATTCAGAGGATCAAGTACAAGATATGGATCTGAATGATCGGGTTAAAAGAATCTTAGCGCCCAGATTGCAGGAGTATTTAGCATGGGAAAAATTATCAGAAGCAGAACTAACAAGGAGATACAAGATCGAAAGGTCGTATTTAAAATCCCAAGTAAATGCTTTAAAGCTTTATTCCCAATGGGCAAGGCCTTATCTAAAAACAGCGCAGCAATTAACAGCTTCAGATTACAGGACAGCGGACTTGGTTTCTGTTTTCAATAACATGCAGCTCCAAGTAAGCCTGTTTGGAAAAAAGCAGGTAAAGCCGTCAGAGTTAATCCAGACAACCGTGTTTGTAAAAAACAAATTCGCAAATATTAAGCTGCCGAAGAAGATTTATTCATGCGTTGAAATAACAATGACATACCGCACCATTCCCCATACAATAACAAGGACAGAGTCAGGCACTCATTATGCCCAAGGCGGGAGGATAAATATGAAATTCAGGGGGTTTGCATTGGACGAAGATGAAGTGGATGCTGTAGAAAAGGAGGAGCTCTATCAAGGCTTAGAGCTAATTGAAAGCATGACAAAGGATTCATTAGAATCAATGCAGGACGAGATTGCAAAATACTTAGAACAAGAGGAGAAAGAAACTGAAGACCCGGAGGAAAAGATAAAGCAGCTTGAGGAATTGATAAACAGTGTGTCTGACAAGAAAGCAATAGAGAAGTACAAAAAAGAGATTAAAGACCTCATGAAGAAAATGAAACATGAAGAACCCAATATTCTCACTTCATTGGCAAAGGGCTTGAAGGAAATTTCAGAGCCCCTTCAAGGGATACTAAAGCCGAAGCCAAAAATAGAAACAGTAGCAAAAATGGCGAGGGATACAGCAAAGCTAAATTCTGTAAGGAGCGCTTATGCTATTTATCTCGTCTATAAAAAAGCCCATGGAATGTTTACAGAGTAATCGTTTGCCAAATAATAAAGTATCAAATTAGTTTCAGATTAGATAATTTTAAATAAATCCGCCCCTTCTAATATCATATGAGCATTGAAAGAATTCTTGAGCAGCTGAAAAAAGAAAAAGATCCTTTGAAATACTTGGAAAATGAATTGGATAAAGCAAGGAAAGCTGGCGATAAGAAATTAAAAAATAGCATAGCAGAGCTGATAGAAAAAGAAAAGTCAAAAAATAAAAATGCAGAAGAAAAGAAAGCAAAAGAAGAGCAGTCGAAGATAAAAATCCCGTCGCTGGAGCAGATTGCAATGAGCATTCCAAGGCCAGGGCTCCCTCGAGTTCCAACAGAGAGGTTGGAAAATTATCAGTCAAGAACAAGAGCAAGAATAATGACTCCAGGATTACCTCAGCAGGAAAAAACAGGAAGGCAGCAGCAGGGTTATTCAGAAGATTACGGCTCAAATATAAGATCAGACTACATAGGGACAAAAGCAGATTTTCAAAAATCCTTGGAGGCTTCGGGATTAACATCAAGAGCAGGATTTACAGCAACAGCGGAATCAAAGCATGCAATACAGCAGAAAGCCGGAGACAGGGGGGAATATATAGAAGCAAGAAATAATTTAAATATCCAGGAGTATAATGTAAGGGAGATAATGGTTAAGGAAAATCTAGTAGGATTGCATCCGGATCTAAAACAAGCAAAAAGGGGAAGGAAAGAAATCGAGGTCTACCATGGCTGATTTTTTTAAAAGAGAATATTCGGGGTCAATGGATTCCAAGTATTATTTTACATCAGACAAGATCCCGGCTGGAAAAATAGGGGCTACTGCATCTATGCAGACGCCGAATCAAATAGGAGAACTAACTTCCCGATTAAATCAGGGACTGAAGGCAGTTGAAATCGGAGCGATGAATCAGAGGCTTCTTGACCAAGTCCCTTTAAAGCATTTTACAGAAATGAAAAGGCTCAATAAACTTACTGGAGCAGAAGCAAGTTTGCATGCGCCAATCCAGGATTTAGATCTAGCAGGCTTTACCGAGCATGGCTGGAATGAATATGAAAGGAAGGGGAGCGTTGAGAAATTAAAGTCAGTAATTGACAGGGCACATGCTCTCGACGAGAAAGGAAATATTCCAATAACAGTACATGCAGGTGGCTTCCCATCTCAAAAATGGCAGAAGGAAGGATTGTACAAAGGGGGGGAAATCGAAGAAACTTCAAAGCCGCTGCAAGATCAAAGGTCGGAGATGGCCATAGTAAACCAGGACACGGGCCAGATGCAACAAGTCAGGTACAGGGAGAAAGAATACATATCCGGGAAAAAAATGGCGTGGACTCCAGAATTCTCGATGAATAATTTAAACAGGGTTTCTTGGGATGAGGAGCAATTAAGGTTAATGCAGCATAAAAAGGAGATGAACGAGGTAATTGACAGGTTTACTAGATCAGAGGGTAGATATTTAGAACTGCTGGAAGCAAATAAGAAAAAGATTCTAACTGAAAGAGAGAAAATGGAATTGGCAAGTCTTGAAAGTGAGAAAGAGAGAGTTGCAGACCATCAAAAAGAGATTTATCAAAATATGCGCTCGTTGGTGGAGGATATGTATAACAGGTATAAAAAATACAAGCCCGAAGTAGCTACACTAGAGGCTCAAGAAAGAGAAAAAGAAATTGAAAGAAATATGGGGGTAGTAAAGAGCCAGCAGCAAAAAATGGAGATAGTGGAGCAGGAATTAGATAAGTTAGAGGGGAAATTCAAGAAATCCAAAGAGGAAGAAGCAGAAAATATCAGATTGGATTATATGAGGAAGGCAAATGAATTAAATAAAACCTATCACGAGCAGACAGAATCTATAGTAAGGACAGTCAGCAAGATGCCTGCCCCAAAAACATGGGTTCCAATAGACAAATTTGCCAAGGAAAAGGTTTCAAGCTCGATCACCGAGGCTGCATTGTATGCATACAAGAAATACGGCGAGAAAGCCCCTATAATCTCTGTTGAAAATGTTTATCCTGAATTTGCTTTGTCAAGGGCAAATTCATTAAAGGAAACCGTTGAGCTTGCAAAAGAAAATTTTGCAAAGGAATTGCAGAGCAAAGAAAAATTAAGCAGGAAAAAGGCAGAAGAGATTGCCAATAAAATAATAGGGATTACATGGGACGTCGGCCACATTTACATGCTGAAGAAATATGGATATACCGATGAGGATATTAGAAAAGAAGCAGAGAAAGTAGGAAAGCACGTATCCCATATTCATCTTACAGACAATTTTGGTTTTGAAGATTCTCACTTGCCTCCGGGAGAAGGTGCAGTTAACATAAAAGAGCAGCTGGAAGAAATCGAAAAAAGCCTGACAGAAGAGCAAAGAGCAAAGATGAAGGCCATTGTAGAAGCAGGCGAATTCGTTGCTAATTTTAAAGAAGTCCCACATTTATATGCATTATCACATCTAAACAGCCCATTATACCCGTCAAGATTAGAAGATGGGACAATGATGCCGCAAGGTCCTTACTGGAAAGAAATATGGGATTCATACGGCACTTATTTTGGAGGGTTTGGCGAGATAATGCCGCAGAAATATTTTGACCTTTACGGGGCTCCTGGTTTTAGCCAGTTGCCAAGCTCATTAGGAGGATCGTCTGCAACGCCTGAAAGGGGAAGGTTTGCTTCAACATCGGAGGAAGCATAGAACAAATTCAAACCAAACTTTAATATATTACATTCAACTTTAATAAATTGTATTCATTAAGGAAAAAAGAAGAAAGAAAAAAATAAGAGGTGAACTATTTGCCATCGAGAAAATCTGAAAAATATGAATCTAGAAAACAAGCACTTGAGACTGATCAGGAAATTGCATATGATTTTGCAATAAAAGCCTATAAAAAATTCCAGAGCGTTATAAAATCAATTGCTCTATTCGGGTCAGCGGCGAAGCAGACTGCAACAAGGAAATCTGATATTGATATTGTAATAATTGTTGATGACTGCACTGTCCTCTGGGATGAGGAATTGATTGCATGGTATCGCGAGGAGCTTGCCAGGTTAATATCGCAACAGAATTACAAGAAAGATCTGCACATAAACACAGTTACATTATCAACTTTCTGGAAAGAAATAAAGGAAGGCGATCCAGTTGCAATAAATGTTTTAAGATATGGTGAGCCTTTAGTCGACTACGGCGGATTGTTTTCTCCATTAAAAATTTTACTAAGAAGGGGAAAAATAAGGCCGACGCAAGAGGCAATTTATATTGCGCTGCAGAGAGCGCCAATGCACTTGTCAAGATCAAGGTATGCAATTTTAGGTGCGGTTGAAGGATTGTACTGGGCCATGGTTGACGCAGCCCACGCAGCCTTGATGGCAGCAGGCCATTCCCCTCCTAGCCCAGAGCATGTTTATGATATGCTGAAAAAAATCCTGCCAAAGCTTCCGGCAAAGTATCCTGCATATTTCAAAGAGATGTACATGGTAGCCCATAACATAACTCATGGGAATGTAAAATCACTGCACGGAAAGCAAATAGATGAGCTGAGAGAAAAGGCAGAAGACTTTGTGAATGAGATGAAAAAGCAGGTTAAAAGATTTGAGTGAAAAAGATTAGCAGATTATTTCTTTTTGTAGCCAAACAGCTTGTTATATCTATTGTGATCTATAGCCGTAAAATATTCCGTGATACTTACCTTCCGACTCGCTTATTTCAAATGAAACTAAATCTTGGTTTCAATCGAACCAAAAAATTTATAAATTCCAAAGTTATAGTTACAGGTGAAGCAAGATAATTGTTTCAAATGAACCATGAAAATCGAAAGTCACCGGGAAAGGTTAAAAGAAAGTTTGGATTTGATAAATGAAAGTATAGAAAAGGGAATAGTAGAAAGACAAAGAACAATAGGGTTTAATACATCCGCAGCTTCAGCAGACATGCTTGAGATACTTTTACATAAGGAGAGTTTAATTGACCCAGGATTTGTACTAAAGCACGAATGGTTAAAATCAAAAAATAAAATAGAAGAAAAATTACCTTTCAAGTTTCCAAAAAAGAAAGAAATTATAGACCTTATGTTTAAAATAGAGGAAAAAAGAAATCTACTTTGCTACGGAAAACCGCAAAAAGAAGAGAATGTTCAGGAAGTTATTAATGATTTCAATAAATTAAAGGAAATTTTCAAAAAAGGGGGAATAAATGAAAATTAGTCTGATATCATACAGCATGGATTTTGCATCTTTTTTAATTCAGAAAATAAAAAACAAGGATCTAATTAAAAATATAATCCTTTTCGGATCAGTATCAAGAGAAGAATCAGAAGAAGAAAGCGATATTGATCTTTTCATCGACGTTAATAAAGAGAACTCAAATCTAGAAAAAGAAATAATGCAAATATTAGAACAATTCTTAGATTCAATGAAATATAAAAATTATTGGAAATTATTAGGAATAAAAAATAAAAATGAGATAAAATTAACTATTGGAATATTAGATAAATGGAAAGAGCTTAAACCAAGCATAGTAGCTAATGGCATAACATTGTATGGAAAATTTAAATCAGATATAAAAGGCGAGCATAAAACATTATTAGTGTGGGAAAACATAAAACCAAATTCCAAAAGGGTTTTATTTAACAAGCAATTATTTGGATTTAAACAAGGAAAAAAATTTTATGAAGGACTATTACAAAGATACAATGGAGAAAGACTTGGAAAGGGTTGTATAATCGCCCCATTAGGAAATTCATTAATATTCCAGAAACTCCTTAAAAAACATAAAATACAATTCAAAATTAAGAAAATAATAGAATATTAAAAAACATCCTGTTAAATCATCACATAACAAAAAAAGTTTCTGAAGGAAAAGGCATGGGAAAAGATCAAGCAACCAGGCAGGTAAAAAGTAAGATAAAGAATAAATTATTCTTCTAAGAGCTCTCTGGTTTTATCTAAAAGAGTGCCTAGGCTAAAGGGTTTAGGAGTAAAATAATCAGCCCCTGCTTCTCTCCATCTCCTTTCATAGCTATCCGCATCAGCGCCGCTAGCTCCAATAATCTTAATCCCTGATGTAGCTTCATCTCTTTTTAATCTTTCACATGCCTCGTAGCCCATTATTCCTGGCATTTTAGTATCCATGAGGATTAAGTCAGGCCTTTCTCCTCTAGCAATGGCCTCAAGCAAAGAACCAGCATCAGGAAATCCCCTGGCTTCATAGCCCCCACACTCATAAAATCCTATAGCTATTTTCCTCACAAGTAGGGTATCATCCACAACGTAAATTTTTTTCTTCATCATTCTTAGAAAGATAAAAAAGTTAAGCAGCCTCTCTGTAAGTCCTTTCATTCTGGCTTTTATCTTCACTTTGCTCTGCTTTTGGCTCCTCTGCTGTATAAAGAATTGATCCTATTAAAACATTTTCCTTAATCAGCTCCTTTAATCTTCCTTCATTAATAGCATAAGTATATGTTTTCTCGCCCTTATCGCCTTTATCTTCCTTTTCATTCAGGAATTCATTAGCAAGCAACCTGTATTGAAGGCTCTGCTCATATCCTGGCTCGCTTGTTGGTTCAACAAAAGTAGTCAAAGCTCCACTTCTTCTCATTAACCTGCTAGCAGCAGCTTTATTTGCTTCATCTTTATTCAATGTTCTTAGAGCGCCTTTTGATCTTAATGCTGGATAAAATGCATATGCAATCTTCTCAAGTGCTTCGTGCTTCTCTTTGGCACCTTCTAAAGATTTGTTTAATTTGGCAACTATGGCTTCTACAATTTCATCAATTCTTGCCTCGTAATCTTTTTTTATTCTGCCTGCAGTTGTTGACATTGCTTCTGAAGCCCTTACATTCGCAGCTTCAGGATGGACGTACTGCCTTAATTCATTTTGGTAATCGACATGCTCGGTATCAGGTCCTACAACAGATCTAGCTAGTCCCTGCATAAACCTGGCTCTTTGGTTAGGATCTGCTCCTGATTTAACTAAATCATTATAACTATCTAAATACCTGTAAATATCGTCGATTCTTCCAAAGTATCCAGCTAATTCCTCTAATGTTTTTGGTTCTTTTTGATTTTCTTCTGTCATTTTTTACCTCTAAATTTGATTGTTTTATACTGAAATTGGAGAAAGTATTAGTATATAAAGCTTTCTATTTGTAATTACTATAAAGAAGTAACTTATTGAGGCGTTGATAGCGACTTTACATTTTATAGTAAGATTTCTACCCTTTTAATGTAATAATAAGGCATTTATCTTAATAAGTGTAAGACAGATGACTTAAAATAGAAAATTACAAATCTAAAACTCCAAACCCATAAGTATCCCCTACATCTACAATGTCATCTGTACCGTCTGCAATTTCTATTTTTTCCTCTCTAGCTTTTACCTCTCCTTTATACACCCTTCCATTAACCCCGTCGACAGTTACAATTAAGCCTCTGCTCAATAAGGCTGTTGAATTTTCTGCGACAACAAAAGGGATTCCGTGCTGCCTGCATAAAACCCCGAAGCAGCTTCCTAATGCGCCTTCATTGACAACAACGCCTTTTATTTTGTCAAGCATCCCAGCTAATTTATAATCAGCATAGTCATCAACAAAAATGCCAGAGTCTATACTCACGACTCCAAAATTTATTTTCGGGCTCCCTCCTCTGCCTTGAACTAAAACCTCCCCGTTCAGGTTATCCTTGTCTAAAATTTCAGGCAGGTCAAACAGCCTTACATGAAAAATCTCCAATTTCTTCCCAAACCCAAACTCGACAATAACTGGTTTGCCGTAATGCCTTTCAATTTTTTTTGTTAAAGTTGCTAAATCTTCAAGCTCCCATCCCTGCAGGACTTTCTTGTTTTGCTCCTCAATTAACTTTTTCCTGACAATCTCGTTATTATTCACATCCTTGATAAGCTTCAATTTTTTCTTTCCTATCACTTCTTCCTTAACTTTTAAATTCCCGTCCAGTAGGTATAAATCAGGGGTAACCTCCCCCTTTGTAATTAACTGACCCAAGCCAAAACCAGCCTCGATTACCATCTCATTTTCCCTGTTCATCGGGTTTGAGCTCAGCACAACGCCGCTTTTGTTTACATCAGACATTTTCTGCACAATAATAGCAATGGAATTATCCGCATTGTTTTTCTTCATATTGAAAATATTCCCGACGCTATATAAGCTGCTCCAGCATTCTTTAATCGCATTTATCAAGTTCTTGCTTCCAGAAATGCCTAGAAAATTATCACAGCTGCCAGGTATGTCAAAAACACTGCTTGACCTCACAGCAACAGCAGCATTGCTCCTTCCTTTTTTAATCAAGTTTAAAACATTGTTGCTAACTTTTAATAATTCCTCGTTGACGTTTAAATTCTCATAAGCTTCTAAAATCTCAGATTCCAAGACAGAAGAAATCTTTTCTTTGTTTATAATTTTTTTAATCCTCTCAGAAGCGTCGGCAACGTCTTCAAAGTTTCCAGGTTTTAAATTTTTTAGGATTTTTTTGACATCTGCATCAAGGCTGTTTGACTGCATGAATTCCTTAAATGCCCCTACAGAGATTACAAATCCGTTAGCAACAGAAAAATCTCTATTACTTTTGTTATAGAGATCTGCCAAGTAAGCCCCCTTAGTGCCTGCTATATTTATTTTATTCTTGTCAAGCTCCTTGAGCCAAAATATATTCTCCATTACATTCTCCATCATTTCTAAAATAAGCTTACTATTAATATCTTTTTCTAAATGCAAGGCTGTAAGGCAAATGTAACGGCTGTTAGTCTCCCTGAACAAAGTGAAGGTTGGATTTTAGTGCGGTGTTCAGTGCAGCCAAAGGATCCGAAGTCAATTGAGGGACGCTACCCTGCATTGTTGCATCTACGGGACTTAAAGTAAGCAAAAAATTATTTCTTCTTTTTAGGTTCTTTATCCCATCTTGCAGATTTACATTTTGGACAAATTAATGGTTTTTCTTTTGAAGAACGAGGTAGCCATTCATATCCGCAATTATTACATCTATAACCTTTAACCTTAATTTCTATTTCTGGCATAACTATTGGTATTCTTTAGATTTTATAAACTTTACTAATGATAGTATTACTTTATTAGTAGTTACTTTGCAACAGAAAGATTTATATAGAAGTTTTACTTTATATAGTTATACTAAACAAAGTAGTTACGAGGGTTCCGAAGAACCCTCAGATTCCAATCGTCGCTAAACAAATGAAATCCAAAGAAAGAATAGAACAGAAGTATAAAAAAGTATCTTGTCCTTTTTGTAGTTCTGACAATGTGATTAAAAGAGGAATTAGAGAAACTGAAAATAGAGGTAAGGTTCAAAGATATGGTTGTAAGGATTGTAGCAAAAGATTCTCTATTGATGATGGTTTTTGGAAGATGAAAAATCATGAAAAGAAAATAACTCTTTGCATGGACTTATATTACAAAGGCGTTTCATTCAGAAAATTACAAGAACACTTACAAGCATTCTATCCTAAAAATGCTCACTATTCTACAATTTATCGTTGGATTATCAAGTATGCAATAATGACTAGTCGATTAACAGATAACTTACAAGTTAAATCTGGCAGAGAGATTATGAGTGATGAGATGGAATATTATAGAAGAATAAGCAAAAACCAAAAAGGGAGAGAGCAGAATTGGTTTGTTGATACTTTTGATGTTGAAACAAGATTTATGATTGCAGGAGAATATATGAGAAGCAGAACTAATGAAAATCTAATTAAAGTTTTGAAGAGAACAAAATTCAAAACAGGAGAGCAAGTAGAAGTAGTAACAACAGATGGTTTAATGGGCTATCCTGCCGTTTTAAGAAAAACATTTAGTTTACAATCACCTTATCATGCTTCAAGCAGAACGAAAAGCAAAATAATCCATAATGTTGTTATAGCATCAGAAAGGGGTTTTAATCATCCAATTGAAAGATTGCATAATACAATTAGGGAAAGAACAAAAATTATGCGTGGTTTTCATGGATGTTTAGACTCTGCATATGCAATCATGAAGGGTTTAGAAAT
>Ga0209541_10003920_pt1 | contig 26870 bp, 31 predicted proteins | sample RifCSPlowO2_01_FD_184027 | JGI IMG/M metagenome (GOLD analysis project Ga0209541, IMG submission 184027) | Groundwater microbial communities from Rifle, Colorado - Rifle CSP2_plank lowO2_0.1 (SPAdes) (version 2) | ecosystem: Environmental > Aquatic > Deep subsurface > Groundwater | place... | reverse complement strand
AAATTAATCTGCTCTCCCAAAATACTTCAGAACTCTTGTCTTAACCTTGCCATTTTGCCTATAAGACTCTTGTTCATGGGTGCAGCAATTGTCATTAACCTTCTTATAACAGACGTAGGACATTGTATGGTAATTTTTTAATAACAGAGGAGTTTCATCTCTTCCAGATTATGAAAAGCAGCACCACAACGCTTAGAGCAATGGTGAAGGGGATGAGGAGGTTGTTGCCGCTGGATTCTCCAGAGCTGGAAGGCGATTGAGTTACTGAGCCGCCATACTGCGTTCCTGTCTTGGATTCCACCTCAGCCCTATATTCTTCCTCTCCAACGCACCTGCCGTCAATACATTGTGCTTCACAGTCCTGGATAAGCCTTGATGCTGCGGTGCAGTCTGAAGTCTGATATACTTCTCTCAGATTGTTGTCGGAGTCGCAGCCAGACTCAAAAACAGCGCCAACATTATTGCAGATTGGGTTTTGCTGGGTCACAAAAAAGAGATCCCTGTCCTTCTCAGGATTAACGCATGAGACCCTATAATAATTCGATGGCAATGGAGATTCCCCGAAGCATGCTCCGTTGGTGTATTCCGGATTATTCTGCTTGAACAGCGCCCCATCATAGCAATAGATGTATTCCGTCATGTCATACCGTCCTATCATCTGAGGATTATAGGCAAGCACCTGGCCCTCTTTAAGTTGGTTAGGATTGGGCCAGCCGTCAATCCTGAAGGGGGCTGAGCGAAGCACCTGAGCCTGGCCGTTTGGTTGGTAAATCTCAACGACAAACCGGGCATCATTGCACCGGACATTGTAGGGAACGTCAGAGAATCTTAAATAGACTGGATTTCCCAGGAAGAAGTTTGCGCTGTGCTGGCCCGTTTGCGGATCAAATCCGCCAATGTCCAAGGGAAAAAAATCTCCTGACTGGGTTTTGATCATATCAGAATCAAGAGCCTGGTTCGCAAGATCGCCTCTCGCCGATGCGAAGGCAGCAAGCAAGCAGAGCATAATTGCCGAAATAAGAAGAGTTTTCATACATTCCTGTAGCGATAAGCTCCTTATTAAAATATGTATGACAGAAAACAGCGAAGCATAAAACTTATATAGAACCGGCATTAATATTGTGCGGGCCTGGGCAAAAAAAGGCGATATCGGTGCAAGAAGGAAGTTGGCATTTACCCAGGTCCGCGCACTTTTATCCTGTTGGGCACTAGGTTGGCTGCGCAAACTCCTGCGACGTTTTTTTCTGAAAAGGCTAACCTATTGAAGCCCTTGTTTTTTGATGGTTTTCCCTATTAAGTTTTTGACCTACCCTTTCTTTTTGAGGCATCTTCTACATTGGCAGCTTCCTGGATGCCTGCCAAGATGCACAACTCCGCAGCTCCTACATGCCTTCTCTGTGCTGTTTCTGAGCCTATCCATGCCTGACTTTACCTTCCAGCTCATGCTCCTTGATGCCCACTCAGCCATCATAAAGGCCAAGGCACATCTAAACCAGCCGTCAGGCATCGTAACATCAACCTCTCCCTCTGCCGCAGATGTTACTGTGCAGCCATATTCTGCGGCTTCTTTAATTGTTTTCAGGCCATCCTCTACTCTCCTGCTCCACCTAGTCAGATCTTCCACCAGAACTCGCTGTATTCTCCTGGCCCTGATCTCCCGAAGGAGCCTACAAAACTCAGGCCTGCTCCGGTAATCGTCCTTAAACGCGCTTACAGCATCATCTTTGAATAGGATAGGATGCCCCCAGTTCTGTATCTCAGAGAGATTTGTTAATTTCTCTGCCTGCCTGGCTATGTCCTGCCTTCTCTCTCCTTCGGCTGTCAGCTTATCATCGCTGACCCTTGCGTAGATTGCGGTTTTCATTTGGGATTGCGAGGCAGGGCAGTGTTTGAGAACACCGCCCCGCAATACTGCCATGGTAGGGTCGGTAGGGCCTCCCCGGCTTCCCTTGAGGGAATGTGCTTTCGTATCGGTAGCCTTAGGTTTTGAACAGTTTGGATTTCTTGAAGTATTCGGGCAGCTGGTCATAGAGGTCTCTGATCTCCTTCGCGCTGCCAAAAATAGACCCCCGCACAAATCTCACTGCGCCCCCTTTGGTGAGATATCTCTTGCTGATTGACACTACTATGTATTTTTGATGGGGGTTCTTGAACTCAGAGAAATACCAATTGTCTGATTCGTGGATTGTCCTCCTTATTGCTTTCTCTTCAGGCATGTTTGGTCCTCCCCGCTTTTTCGTGTTCCTTATATATATGTATATATGATATATTCGTATATATAATCAAATTAACCCCCAAAACAATATGTTCGCCCCCTAGTGTGTGTGTTTTATCACCTTACGTTGGGTTGCACGCCGCCCCCCCCCCCAAGGCGCTTCGCAGCCTCTCTAGCATCTCGCAGACATCGCATGGTGTTTGTTTCCAGGCTTTGAGGCTCTCGGGATCCTTTTCTTCTTGCGCCTTCTCAAGCTCATAGCGACTCTTAGGGCAGTCTGGTATCCCCTCGGTGGCCGCTTCTCGGTGTCTCTCGGTCTCCATCATAATTGATTCCTGTATTTTCTCCGCTTTGTTTTTCATTTGTTTTTACCCCCGTGTTTTTATGAATGTTCTGGTTATAGCCGGCTTCATAGGTAATCCCTCAAGGTCGGAAGTCCCAGCTCTGTAAGGCTGTCCCTCAAGATGTTGATTCTGTTGATCATTGCGGCCAGGCGGAGCTCCTTATGGGTCAAGGTGCTGTCGTTCAGGATGTCCTGCTTGCGCCTTTCGCACTGTTCTATCTGACCCTGTAAGTGCCTAATAACTTCTGCCTTTTCCATTGGTTATCACCTCATGTTGAGTTTGTCGATGCCGGCCAGGAGTGCTTGGACTCGATGCCTCTGCTGCGCTATTCTCCTATCCAACCATACCAGCTTTTCTTTTCGGTAGCTGTCTTTGGGATGCAGTGCGCTCTTGGTTTCGTTGTATCCTTTAATCTTTGATTCCAGATATTGAACCAGGGAGCGGAGCATGGCCTGTTCGAAAAACTGGGGGAGGGAAGCATGGGTTGGTGCAGCCGCGATCATTGCAGAACCCCATACGTCCCTCTCCTTGGCTCATAAATATCACCAGCGCGCATCATAGATTCGATAAGGCTTTTGCTGAAGTAGGTGTCAATATAGAGGGCGTTGCCGTTAGGATGCTCGCTAATGTATTTTATAATACCACCTTTGCACTCTGGATCCAAGTCTTGTTTTGGAATAAACTTTTCTGTAACCAATGAAGAAAAGATTAAGCAAGACCGAGGATAACCTCTCTCATATCTTTGGTTCACTAAAGAAACCCCTTGTTGGAATCCAAAATCCCTCAGCATGGAGCTATACTTTTTCGTTCCTATCCCAACAATCTTCAACTCAGTGAGATGCTTCACAAATTCCTGATACAGCTGGTTTTTGGGGTAGTACCTGCATCCTGCATTAACTCCATCTGCAAGGACTGGCATCCCGTCATTGAGCTTTGTTGCAATGAAACTTTGCAAAGATTCCAAATAGTAAGTATCGGGTGCGGACTCGTTCTCTTGTTTTGCAGTAAAAACGAGAGATACTTCTTCCGTTAAATCAATATCTACAAGTTTGCATATATCAAAAACCAAATAAGCCAACTCTGCGTTCCTGCCGCACAGACTATCAAGGAACTTGAGTTGATTTGGGGGCAGGTGCTGCGTTAGGCTTTCGAACAATACTTTGCGGATAATATCTATATCTTCTAAACTGCTACTACACCCTACTACATTACTACAAGCACTGAAAAGTTCATGCTTCTTGTAAAGCTCGGGAAGGCTCTTTACCGACCATAAAAACAACTCAACAGCCAGTGGTTTTAGGATTTTTTCCTTGTAGCAGTTTAGGACTGCAAGCCTGTTGTCTGTAGTAGGAACAGAATGGGTATCCAATGTTCTTTGCCGAAACGCGTCCTCAATTTCGCTCCTATATGAATAACCGTGCGCTCCTGCTACATCGTAGGCCTTTGGGACAAAATCCCGGCCCTCGCATCTCACATATGGATTTCCCCTACGTTGCCCCTTTCTTAAGATCGAGACAAGATCGTTTTCGGCCTTTCCTATTTTTTCATCTATCTCATCTGCGAATACGGCAAGGTTTTGTTCGTCTACTAACCGCGGGAGAGCCGCAGGACTTATATCTCCTGCCATGAATCCATGCCTGCAAAGCAATGCCGCTATCTCCAGCAAGGTTGTTTTTCCGCCACCTTTAGTCGCATCGATACCTACATAAAAAAAGGCGTTAAGCAATGGTTCGAGATAGCTCTGGAGCACGTGCAACTGCCAAACGATTGGATCCTTTGTGTTTTGCCCAAAGTCGTACATCACATTTAAGTATTTTTTAACATCACTCAGTATGGCCTTGATTTCTCTAGGTTGGTAAGTGCCTGCCGCAAATGCCCTTGCTTCCTCTAAAGAAGGGGTGCGGTATAATGTTGAAATTGGTTTTTTGTTAAATTTAACAGCGATGCCCTTTATACTCAAATAATAATACTCCCTGAGGCCTTCGTTTTTCTGTTCCTTTGTAGGCCGCCACAGCATAACCTGTGCTAGGCCTATCTCGCCGTCTGCGTTGTACAGGTACGTATTTTCGTTAATCTGCTCTATATACAAAAAACGGTCTTTTATGAATCCACCCCAGGACCTTATAGTGTAGTTGTAGTAAGGTGTAGTAATGTAGTAAGGTGTAGTAGTAGATTCTTGTTTTGGTCTACTACTACGGTCTCTCTTGTTTTTTTCCTTGACTATTTCGTCTGTTTTCGCAAAAATCTTGGCGGCATCCTTGGGAAAATTCTGTTTAACATACAGCCGGGACGCATCGTCGTCAATAGGGACGGCGTCCCACGCTGTATTGAAGGATTGTTGTTCATCTGGAGGCATGAGGTCGTATCTCGCGATCTCCCGCATTGCTGCTTGAAGTGACGCGATGTATCTTGTACTAGGCACGCGGCGCATTTAGCGTCACCCCCCGGATTCCTGCAGGGCCGCTAGAACTTGACGCAACCTCCTTACCCTGCTCTGGAAGCGCCTTTTCCGTATTAATTAACCCCCGAGAAATGACCTGTTTTTCACGCAAAATTTTAATCCTCTGCCTTAGTACCTCTCTTTGCTCATTGGTTAATTGCATCCGCCTTTTTACTCCCAAAAAACCACTCAATCTCGGAAGATTCTCTTCAGCAAAGATGAACACACATTCAGGCCAACACTCAATCAAGATTTCTGTGATTAATGGGTTTGTTTGGATCTTCTTCAAAAATTGGCCGGAAATTCCAAAGAAGGCAGCGCCTAGTAGATTTGACGAGATGGAGTGGAGGTAAATTTGACCCTTACCATGCCCAGCCCGGGCAAGTAAAGAATAGACGCCGTCCTTCCCTTTCCTCACAACAAAGGAAGAACTGTATTCCAACATGTGTTTTCGATAAGTCCGGTCATCGTCGTCAGTGGTCATGGCCGCCACTCCAACTGCCTGATCAATACGCTAGTGAAGGTTACTGGCTTCCCTGTCTCTTTCGATTCCTTTTCGGCTATGTTTCTCAGCCGCTCAAATAAGCCGAAGGGAATTCTTGCGTTGATTATGCGTTTGCGCATTGTGATACAAGTTTTATAAATCCCAAAGAAGAAGCCATACTGTTCATTTATGGCTTGACTTCTGGCGGGCGTTGCCCGTCGGGGTTAATTTCTTTATTGGGTTGCCTCCTTTTTTTGATGGGTTTGAACCTTAATCGCTAAGTACAACAAACCGAGCATTTTATCTGTAGGAGTTTGACCCTGCAACCCCTTATTCTGTGCCATGTTTTTACTCCAAAACCTTTTGTGAATACTCTACACAGGATTTCGCTACAAAGGCAGCTAGACTTTGCCGTATCTTCGCTCTCGCAGAATCGATCAAATTTGATTCCTGGGCTGTCAGGGTCATATTTACTGATTTCCTTACCTTGCGTTTGAATGCGTTATCTGGCATTTTCTTGCTGAGACTTGAGGTAGTATATAAATGTTCCTTTTTGCAACCAAAAAACTTTATATACCGCAAAGGAAATACGTCCTTTATGCCAGAACCAAAAATAGAAGCTTTTGAGGGGAACAAAGATACCGAAATGAGTCCTGAATCTATCCAGAGTTCATTGAAGTTTTTGACACAGAATGAGCAGGCAGTTCTTTTCGTTTTGCATGATCATAACTCAGCTCTAACAACCCATCAGATTAGGAATTACCTGATGGATGATGCCGTTTATGAGATACTTAAAAGAAGTGTCGATTCTCAAATACTCAGGACAAAAAAAGGATATTTTAACCTAAAATCAGCAGCCTTAGACCTTCAACGGGCCGCAAAAAAGAAGGCCATAGTAAAAAGCACAACAATGGAGAGGAAAACTATTGATTTTTTAAAATTTTTAAGGGCGCAGTCTCCAAGCAGAAACTATCTTGAATTACAAACAACCACGCACCAGGCCAAAGAATCAATAGAATCCTTTGCAGAAATATCCTCTCAAAAAATATCTAATTCAGAAAAATACGGCAAGATTAATCGGTTGTTATCGGAGAATGGTGTCGAAATCCCCAGCTTCAGGACATTAAATACTGTCTTGGAGAGATTAACAGAAGAGAACATTATTAAGAAAAGAGTACCATCTGCTGCTGACCAAAAAAAGAAAAGGAAGATCGCTGCTTTTTGGGTTATACACCCTAAAGTTGATATGTACCTTAATCTGCTAGAAACATCAGTTAAGACTTCTCCCAACCCCGCAATCTTTACCCCTCATCGTCAAAAGTCGCTGCTAAGACGGTGAATTTAGATTTTATTGATGTCCTTCCCAAGCTTCTTTTTCCAATCTTCGGCAACCATTGCCAGAATCTTTGGGTTGGTTTCAAAGGTGTTTAACAACACTTCTAGGAGTTTCTCGTTCCTCTCCAGCCTGGTCTGTGTCCTATCAATCCTTAGTTGGTGCAGCTTTTCCCTGCCCCGCATCTCTTCAATCTCTCCCCGCAGCCTGGCCATGTTATCGTCATAAATCTTCTTCTTAGGCCGATGCCTGTCGATAGCAAAGAAATTGAGGTATTTGTCAATCTCTCCTGAGCTTGGCTTATGCCCTAGACGAGCATTAACCTCATCCCTGCTCCAGCCCTTCTTTAGAAGATTGCAGGCCATTGAGGATCGCAGGTCTTTCCATGTAGGCTTGTTACCTTTTGGCTTGCATTTAATGCCTGTAAGCCTTACTGCCCTGTCAAAGAGCTTCTTGGCTTGGCCATACTTAAAAGGAAACACCAAGTCATCGTCACTCTTTATATTTTTCAGGACCATATCAGCAAACTTGGCAGTCTCCGGATAGTTTGTTATCTCGCTTCTAGATGTTCTGCTTCGCTTCAATATCTCTTTTGGTAAGTTTACAACGTACTCAACCTCTTTTGTATCGGGATTCATTTGTCTTGACCAATCTTTCTTTTTCAGTCTCAAGGCCGAATTAATATTCTCTCCGACATCGAAGCCGAACCAAAACAGCAATAGATGAGTCGGCTTGCTTGCAACAGAGATTAGAGTTCTAAAGTCATCTTCATCAATAAACCTGACTTCTCCGTCACCATTCGGCTTATAGAACTCCATAACCTGCCTGGCAATCTCATCCTTTCCGGCCATCTTAAAAATCTTTGACTTGAAGATTTTATTGTAATAGCTTTGCCTGTCTTTGAATGGCTGCTTTTTTATTGTTAGGATTTTCCCATCTTCCAGCTTGTTATAAACACCCCTGATCTCCTTTTCTGTCAATTCACTCCATGCCTTTTTATTAAACCAGTTATGCGCATTGCGGATCATCTTAACATAACCTAGCAATGTTTTATAACAACTCTCGTCCAGAACGGCCAGGTTGTTGCTTCGCTTCAGCTTATTCTCTTCCCACTCAAAGAACTCTGCGAACAGTCTTTTATTTTTCTTACCGGCGTTCTCTAATATATCCTTCTTGCAATTTAGATACAAGCTCTTATTGCTCATAACAGCAATAGATTTGCAGGCATATATAAACATTCCTGTAATGGTTACTTTTTAGCGTTACTCTCGCCAGAGGCTTTGAACAAAGTGAAAAGCTGGAGGCGAGTCCCGAACGCAAGTGAGGTTGCTCGCCAGAGGCTTTGAACAAAGTGAAAAGCTGGAGGCGAGTCCCGAACGCAAGTGAGGATACTCGCCAGAGGCTTTGAACAAAGTGAAAAGCTGGAGGCGAGTCCCGAACGCAAGTGAGGTTGCTCGCCAGAGGCTTACTCTTAAAATGGTTGAGCAGAATAACCAGCTTTATGTAGTGTCTGTAACACCTCTTTCGGGTCTGTGGTCAAGGCATCTCTAGGATCTATCCTTTTTCCTGCCCCGCATAATAATACCTCTCCAATATTCCGAGGTCCGTATTTTTCAAGTATCTCCTCTCCATATACCATGAGATTAATGAAGTACGCAAGTATTTGGCCGTCCCGAAAAAGCCTTCTGTCAGGAGCATCCTGAACCACTTTGGAGAAATAGTTTGTTGATCTCTGAAGAAACGCATCAGCAAACTCTGGCCTCGGATCCTGATAGCATGCATTTGCTATTCTCTGGACGGCAATTTCACGTATTACTTTAGGGCGGGAGTATTCGCGGCTAAGCCATATTTTATTGTCATTCACACCTTCCCATAGGCTTTCCAAACCTAAAACCTTTTTTAATTCATCATGCTCATGAAACCCCCAAAAGGTCTTGGGATGTACGTAAAATGCTTCTTCAAGGGTTAACTTTCCTTGTCGTGCTTTTCTGAAGATTTCGCTGAAGAACACCAATTGTCGAATGCTGTACATATCACCGGACCGTATAATCTTTCTTTTCAGGCAGTTATCATAGGGTTCCCATAATACGTCATCTTCCTCTTCTTTAGCCTCTTCTTCTGAAAAATACCCGTCGTCTAACAGCATCTCGTACTGGTCTGGGTAAGCCAGATACCAGGGCACACAATCAAAATAGCGTATATAATCGGCAATCTGCATAAAAAGATTCACAGCATTATTCGCATACGGGAAAAGTCTTTCATCGGTCCACAAAGCGATGTCAAATTCGATCTCTTTATTTTTCTCTGAACCGGGTAGTAGTCTCTCTTCAAGTTTCTCAATGAACCCTGCCGTATCAATTGCTCTGTCATACTGATCAAGCAGAAGCGCTCTAAGCTCGGTCAGCTCTTTTAATTTATGAAAATCAATAACTGATTCAATCCTTCTTCCGTATCTCTTTTCAAGAAACCGTTTGTACCTCTTTAGGCGCTTATCTAATCCCGCAATATCTGCGATAGCGTCCTCTTCAGAGAATTCACACTCATCATAAACTGGCGGATAGCCAGAGAACAATCTCCTTTCCAAACCATACCTCTTCTCCCTTATTTTTTCCTTTAGAGCCCTCTCTTTTTCACTCCAGGCAGATAGGTTATAATAATCAAAAACTCCCACTTTTTCCATCATCTCAAATTCCTGCCTTACTTTTGTAGGAAGTAGCGAATCAAAATCAGATAATAAATCCTGCAAATGAGCTGTGATAATCCCCAGCCTTCCTTTGAGATTGGGTAAGTCCTTATCTTTCGGAAAAGGGTCCAGCTTTTTGGTTATGTCATCGATATTAATTGAGTATTCAGACATCCCGCGCAAACCCCCGAAATTATCTCTCCGGTAATGGTATGGGTTTTATAAGGCTTTGCCGCTATCTTAATAAATCAGAACTCGCTTCTTCTCATAATGTCCTCAAAAGGCCTGTACCCATTAATAATCTCCATCTTCGTCTTCCTGCTCTACGCAAACACCCTCAACAACAGCTTCGTCTGGGATGACCACTACTTCATTGAAGAGAGAACTGAAATACGGAGCATAAATCACATCTTCTCCTCCTTCATCCAAGACCAGGTCGGAGTCTACAGGCCGGTAAGGGAATTCTTCTATGTCCTGGCGTACAAACTCTTTGGACTGGATCCTTTTTGGTACCATCTCTTCGGCATCATCGTCCACGCTTTAAACTCTATTCTCGTCTTCCTCATCCTTGCCAAATTTGTCCATCGTTCTTCAGCTCTGCTCTTAGCATTGCTCTTCGCAGCCCACCCTATCCATGTCGAGGCAGTTGCATTTGCAACGTCTAATTTCGACGTAATAGGAATAGTTTTCTTCTTAGCAGCATTTTATTTTTTTATCAATGAAAAGCCGAAATCATCTTACGCATTCTTCGCATTAGCAGCCTTCACCTATGAAGTTACGCTATCCCTCCCTTTTATTATTTTATTGTATATTCTCACCAATAAGGAAGAATTTAATAAGACAATAATGAATGATCATGAGAAAATAGGGAATGATGTCAATGAGTACTCAAACAATCCCAACCCGCTAAAAAAATATACAAAAGCAATCCCTTTCTTCCTGATAGCCCTCTCCTACATATCCATCAGGTTCTTTTTTATCGAATTAATCTCCAGAACCCCCGTAACCCTCAATCAATACCTATTAAGAATACTGGCATTCCCGAAGGTGCTCATAATCTACACAGCAAATCTCCTCTGGCCAAGATTAACAACTCAGCACCTGATCGACTATACCTTCGGCTATGTAATCATCCTTTCCATGCTCCTGCTTCTCATCTTTTTTTCAATCTTCAGGAATGGAAAAATCAGGCTCGTCTCGGCATTCATTGTCCTTGCCCTCCTCCCGGTTTCCCAGATAATCCCAATCCAGCGCGGGTTTGCTGAGATGTACGCATACCTCGCAGTGTTCGGATTTGTATTGTTGCTCTATCATCTCATCTCAGGATACAAAAAACAGGCATTGGCCATCCTGTTGATACTTTTGGCTTTTTACTCAATAAGAACAATTAATCGTAACAATGATTGGAAAGATGATCTGGCATTATGGGAATCAACAGTCAAAACCTCGCCGGAAAGCTCCAAGGCCCAGATAAACCTGGCATTAGAGCTTGCAAGGCAAAACCGCCTCAGGGAAGCCATTGCCCATGCTCAGCAGGCGATCCAAATAAGTCCAGATAGGCAAAATCTCTACTTCAACTTTGCAACAATACTCCAAACAGCAGGATTCTACAACGAATCCCTGACCGCCTATGTAAGGGCCATCGAGCTTGACCCTTATGACACAGACGCCTACATAAACACTGCCATCTTATTGGCAAAGAAGGGAGAGCATGAGAAAGCAGAGCAGATCCTCAACCGCTCAATACAGATCCAGCCGACAGCACTGGCCCATTTCAACCTGGCAATGATCTACAAGGATACCAACAGGACGGAAGAAGCAAAATCCCAGCTGGAAAAAGCCCTGCTCCTCGAGCCAGAATTCACAACAGCGCAGAATTTCCTTGCACTGCTCAAAAATCAATAGGTTTAAAAACAAAATTCCGATTCTCCCGGTCAGGGGCCCATGGTCTAGCGGTTATGACGTCACCTCGACAAGGCACTTGAAATGGTGAAGATCCCCGGTTCGAATCCGGGTGGGCCCATAGAATCCAGAAGCCTAATCCAGCCATCCTGATGCAAAATAATCGCTGATTCCTGCCCCAATATCAAATTTCGGAACAAAGCCAATCTTCTCCTTTGCCAGGCTCATATCGCATTCTGTGTAGTCCTGGTATTTCCCGGCATAGGGGTTGTCGATGTACTGGGGCTTTCTGCTGAGATTGAGGTGTTTGTTGAGGAGGTCTACGAGCCTGTTGAATGTTGTCGCCTTTCCGAATCCGCAGTTCACAATGCATGACTCCTTTGCTGCTGCAGCAAGAAGGTTTGCAGACACGACATCTTTGGCATAGATATAATCGCGCTTCTGCTCGCCGTATTTGAAAATTCTCGGGTTTCCGGTTTTCATCTGCTGGCAGAGCTGATAAATCATGGTTGCGCGTTTCCCTTTAGAGCTCTCTCGGGGGCCATACACATTGCAATATCTCAATCCAACAATTCTCATCTCCGGGTGTTCTTCCATGAATGACGCCGCCCACACATCAAATGCAAGCTTTGACTCAGCATAGGGATTTAAGGGATGGAAATTCCCTGCTTCCTTGTATGGCGGCTGAACATCTCCGTAGACTGCAGTTGAGGATGCATACACGATCCGTTTGCATCCTGTGTCTTTCGCATACATGAAGAGCCTTTTCCCTGCCTCAACATTGGTTGCAAACATCCGTTCCCTGTTCAAATCCGTAGTGTCATTGTTTGCTGCCTGATGAAAGACCGCATCAACCTTGCCTGCCTGGCTCCAGTCAATGGTGCTCAAATCTCCTGTGAGGATCTTGCCCTTAAATTCAGGCAGTTTGTTCTCCACATGAGACCCCGTGATAACAACTTCATACCCTCTTCTGAGCAGCTCTAAAGTAATGTTGGATCCGATAAATCCTGTGCCTCCTGTGACGAGTGCCCTCATGCCAGAAAATGAACAGACAATTGTTTATAAAATTACTGCTTATACAATCACTACTCAGACACATTCAGCTGGAGCAGCGACCATCCTCTGTTCCTGTAGAGGAAGGCATTGGCGATCAGAATCAGTCCGATCAAAAACTCATGGACAAGCAATCCCTTAAATGGGCTTCCCAGGAGAAGATGGTAGCCATTCATGGCAAGCACAACCAGGCCAAAGGTGTACAAGGTGATGCCCACAAAATGGCTAAATTCCTTTCGGTAGGTGGAGACCAGCAGTATCAGGAGAACTGCGCAAAGCGTAAGGATTGCAGTGATATCAAAGAACCCCTCGGCATTATTGACCTCGATATACGCAAAGTAGGCAAGCAGGGCAATCCCGCCAACGGTTGTGAGTAATCTCTTCATTCCATCCTCCTGCAGGCCTCCATGGAAAAACTCACAACACTCCCTTTCGACGAATTCTAGTTAGCTTGCACAGGTTCCTTCCAGCTTGGTTCCGTCCCCTGTGATATTATAGGTTGCCTCAGTAACGCCGTCCTGATAGGAAAGCGACACGCTATATCTGAATGGCTGCCCTGCAGTGCAGGCATCAATGGATCCAGTATAGGTTTTTGAGGCTCCAGGCCCAAGCGTGGGTGAACCGCTCTCCAAATCTATACTGTTAACGACAGCATCATTAAGAGTGATAGTATTCCTCAGATTGTTCTTGACAATAATGGTGTCTGCTCCAGACGCGGACACCGCATAATCAGTAATTGCCACATCCTGGGTTTTCCAGTAGGCAGCAGAGCTCCTTGCAGCTGCAGACGCTCCAATTCCGGGGATTCCTCCCAATACTCCAACAACAACCAGCGATATCACAATCACAACTGCCAGAATAATAAGATACTCTGTTGCGGTCTGTCCTTTCTTCACAGCATTCACCTCGTATGGATTACCCGTTCATAACTTATTTAAATGTTTCGAAATGCCATGGAGATGCCCTAAATGGCTGCGTTCAAAATCGGCGCTGCCGCCCCATTTGCGAGGCTCAATCGGGCTAAGAATGAGCAGCGGAAGGGGATGCTCCGTCCGGGAAGGTGCCGCTCTTTCCAGAAAACTGCTGGAGCTGAGCTTAGCGGCAGATGCGGAGCAAGATTTTGAACGCAGCCACCCGACTGCTGGGCAAAAGCTTTTAAATCACAATCCATTGGAGGTTTTTCATGGCAAAACACGAAGTCATCGTATACTCAACAACGGTCTGCCCCTGGTGCCACAAGGCAAAGGAGTTTCTGAAAGAGCATAAGGTTGCCTTTAAGGATATCAATGTTGGCGAAGACCGGCAGAAAGCTCAGGAAATGATTGAGAAGTCAGGCCAGATGGGAGTTCCTGTCTTGGATATTGATGGCAAGATTATTGTCGGATTTGACAAGGCAGCCATTAAGAAGGCATTGGATATAGCCTAGGGCAGCCAATTCCAGCAGTTCTCAAACTCATCCTTATCTCCTGCCGCTATAGCCGCTATACCTTCTGGGATAGCCTTGGCCTGCTCGGTGCTGCCGAAACGGCCGCTTCCCAAAGGATTCATTCCGAGGCTGCTCTCTGACAGTAAAAATTTTTCTGACTGCTGGCCTTTGTCCCTTTTCAATCGAGAATGTCCGGTATTCAGCCATGATCCTGGAGAAGCTTTCGTGGTCGCTCGATGATACTAAGTTGATAGCTGTTCCAGATTCTCCTGCCCTGGCAGTCCTCCCGATTCGATGGATGTAATCTTTTGGATCTCTTGGCATTTCATAATTGTAGATAAACTCCACATTGTCGATATGCAGCCCTCGTGCCGCAACATCGGTGCACACCAAGGCCATGGCCTTCCCGCCATTGAAAATCTCCATGGTTCTTGTCCTCTTGTTCTGGGAAAGCCCGCCATGGATAGCAATAGCCTGGATACTGTTTGCCCGGAGATTCCTCACCACAAAATCTACGCTCCTTCGGGTGTTGCAGAATACCATGCTCATCCCCTGCTTCTGGTTAAGAAGATGGCAAAGCAGCGACAGCTTTTCATTTCGCTCAACATCATAATACGCCTGTTTAAGGTACTTTTCGTCCACAAGTTTTTTTGCTGTGAACTTCATAGGATTATTCATATACCTCTTGGTCAGCTCCTGGATTTGCGGCGGAATCGTGGCCGAGAAGAACAGGGTCTGCCGGTTCTTCGGGCTTGCCCGTATAACCTTCTCAACGCTTTCTATGAACCCCATGTCCAGCATGCGGTCAACCTCATCCAGGACTAAAATCTTCAAGCCTGAAAGATTAACAGTCCTTCTTTCCAAATGGTCAAGCAGCCTTCCGGGTGTTGCCACAACAACATCTGCACGCTGCAGGTCCCTGATCTGAGGGTTGATGGAAACCCCCCCATACACCGCGATAATCTTGAGATTGGCAGAAAGCTGGACCAGATTGCTTTTCACCTGCTCTGCAAGCTCTCTTGTGGGTGCAAGAATCAATGCCTGCAGGCCTCTTCGGGGAACAGTGTTCTCAATAATTCCGGACCCGAATGCAAGCGTTTTTCCTGAACCTGTTGCAGACTCTCCGATGACATCCCTGCCCGAAATGATAGAGGGGATGGAAAGCTCCTGAATCTGCGTCGGCCTCTCTATCCCTAAATTCTTTATTGCTGTAAGCAGGCTGCTGCTTACTCCTAGTTCTTCAATATTCATGGTTACCTCAAAGCACTTCTCAAGAAAAAGCGAAATGTTCAGATTGTCTGATCAAGTGCTCTCTCGTGATGCTCTGCAAAAAGGGACTTTTACCCTCTATATAAAGGTTCCTGTTTCCAGGTGGCATTGAAAAGTCATGCAATGCCCTTTGTGAGCCTTCTATTCAAAGTACAGAACAGCGACAAAGGGGGTGCTCAACCAAAACGCCTTCTGGCGGTTTGGTGTGCCAAAAGAGCATGGCTCTTTTTAGCACCATACGGGAAATGTCGCTTCCCATGAGAGTATGCACAAGGCGAAGTCGGCATTGTCGAACGAAGTGAGCAACTTTTCAATGCGACCTGTTTCCAGGGCTTTGCAGCAACGAAGGCAGGAGTAACCTCTACCCCTTTCCCAGCGTCCGCAAAATCAAGAACAAAGCGATTAATCCAGCAAGGCCTAGTACCACGAGCAGCATCCTCTTATCATTGGCAAACCCGAAGGGAATAAATCCGATAAAGCCGCCTACGGCAAATTTTGTGTCTACTTTTCCTTCAGATTTTCCGGAATTCATGAGCGAGGCAAAAATCAGGCCAAAACCAACAAAAACCAATGCAATGCCAACCACTTGCTGGAACTCCATCGGCAGCCTCTGTTTTGCTCCTTTTATATATTTTAACCTATAGTCTTGAGTACCCATATATTTAAATACTACATTAGTATATAATTTAGTATACTAGGATAGTGCATTTAAAGAGGTGAACCATGCAAAACCAGACTCTTGATCAACCCTCAGAATACAGCCAGTTCAAGGTAGCTATGGATTCTTGGATCAAAAAATTCAATAAGGACATTTCCCTCTTCCGGCAATACCCCTCCCTTATCGAAGAGAATGCAGAGAACATCGAGCACAACTACGAGCTGACCAAAGAGCTCATGAAAGATGTAGACAGCCTCAAACAGGAGATTAAGATGCTCCGTATGGTCCAGATAGCCATGCTTCAGAAGAAGATACAGTAATATCTCCTATTGAATTATTATAACCTATGCAATCTTTCTTGTTCAAACCTCAAAAACTCGCAGAAATCCTCGTCAGTATAGTCCGACCCATTTTTGATGATTCCCATCACCTGCCTAAGGTCATAAACAACTCCATAATGATATTCCAAAAACCTCATTACTGCTTCTTCATCAGGGATAAATCGCTGGGGACTAAATAGGCTCTTAATTTTTTTAGCATCACGTACGGTATAAACAACGCATTCTTGAAGTCTTTCCTGCTCGAGGAAGCTTAGTTCTAACCTGAAATCCCATTGAAGAATATCCCTTGCATGGTTATACACCTTTGTTTCTATGCCATTTAAATGCATGCACTCGAAGAACGGTGGATCGCTTAAAACCTTTTGCCTTCATCTCATCATCTTCAGCAAATCAACCATCCTGCACGAGAATCCCCATTCGTTGTCATACCACCCAATCACCTTTACCATCTTTTCATTTGCTTGCGTGAGCTTTGAGTCAAAGATGCAGGAGTAGGGGTTTCCAACAATGTCTCTGCTGACGAGCTCTTCCTCTGAGTACTGAAGGACTCTGCGCATCTTTCCCCGTGAGGCTCTTTCAAAGGCCCGGTTAACCTGGTTTGGTTCCACTTCCTTTTTCAGGATGCATACCAAGTCAGTTATGCTGCCGCATGGAGTTGGGACGCGCATCGCAAGCCCATCCATCTTTCCTTTCAGATCTGGTATGACTTCCCCGACTGATCTTGCAGCTCCTGTTGATGTTGGGATAATGGATTCTGCCGCAGCCCTGCCTCTTCTGGCATCTTTGTGATACAAGTCAAGGAGCATCTGGTCATTTGTGTAGGAATGGACTGTTGTGAGGTAGCCTTTTTCTATACCGAACGCGTCATTGAGGACTTTTGCCATCGGAGCTGCGCAGTTTGTCGTGCAGGAAGCATTTGATATGATTGTGTCTGAGGCATTGAGGCTGCGGTCATTCACTCCTACAACGATTGTCTTTATCTTTTCCTCGCCCTTTCCAGGAGCTGAAAGCAGGACTTTCCTTGCTCCTGCAGTGATGTGTTTTCCGCATGCCTCTCTTGTCGTAAAGGCCCCTGTGGACTCTGCAACGACGTCCACTTTCAGCTGCTTCCAGGGAAGCTTTTCAGGCTCAGGCTCATGGAACATTGCTATCTTTTGTCCATTGACATAGATACAGTCCCTGCCTGCCTTGATTGTGCCTGGGAAGATGCCATGCATAGAATCATATTTGAGAAGATATGCCAGGCTTTTTGCATCCCCATGGATATTGTTTATTGCAACAAATTTCAGGCTCTTATCATTAATCCCAATCCTCAGGACAATCCTTCCTATCCTTCCGAAGCCGTTGATGGCAATCCTCATGCCTTATTTTCAGGTGGCGCTGTATTTAAAACTTTTGGCAAAAACCCAAAGATAAAAAACCTAAACATTAATAAACCACGAGTTCCCAAAACACCTTATGAGGGGGGATAAAAGCAGGGAAAAGAAGCTTCAGGCATCCCTAATTCCAAAAAAGCCATATCCTTTGCAGCTGCTGCTCATGTTGCTTATCATCGTCATGCTCCTCCTCATCCTTGTTGCCAACCAGGTAAGCAGTCCGACAGGAAGGGCAGTGCTGTCGTCTTCTGATGAGATAGGCGGCGAGAGATGGGATTCTTGTCCATCCCTGCTCCCGCTGTTGCAGTCCCATTATCATCGCTACCTCGGCCAGCTGGCTTCAGGAATCCTTTCAAGGGATTACAAGACAAATCGCGCTGACCAGTTGTTTATCCTTGACTTCGCAGCAACCTTAGTCAATCATGAGCCTTTCTTTGGGAAGCCCTGCAACACAGCCCTTGTTGCCGTCGACAGCTCTGGAAAGGTGCTAAGCCTGACTCTTGACGAAACCTACCAGTTCACCCAGGATGCCTGCACTCCTGGGAACATGGGATACCTGAAGAGCATGGTTGATGCCTATGTGCAGTGCGCCCATGACTCGAGAGTCTGCTACGACATCACGTTAGACAAAAGCCTTGCCAAGGCATTGCGGGAATCTGGATCAGAGCTCCTCAGCAGCCTCAATAGCTTCGACATTGATGCGTACTGTAGGACTGTACAATGAAGCAATTCCTGTTGGCACTATTGGTAATCCTTCTCGTGGCATGCCAGCAGGCACCGGTATCTGAGCAGATTCCTGGCCAGGAGCCAGCCCAGGAAGCCCCTCTTGATCAGCAGCAAGAACCATCTTCTGGCCAGCCTCAGGAAATCTCCCCCAATCAACTCGCTGATGAAGCTCCTGCCGAAGCTCCTGCCTCTGATGCGCTTCAATTTCTCACAATTGACATCCATCGCAAATCCTTTGAGCCGCCTTCTGCGACTGCGGGCCAGGGAACCAAGCTTGTGCTGACAAACAGGGACACCATTTCTCATCCTGTGTACATCCGTTTTGAGGATGAAGTCTTTCTCGCCACAAAAATCATAAAGCCCGAGGCCTCTCTGACCGTCATCCTTGATCGCGCAGGCATCTACAAGCTTTTTGAGTCAACCTACGGCCTCAAGGGACGCATCGATGTCCAGAAGAGCCTCGTCATCGTTCCAGGAAAAGTTGATTAATCCTTCCGGATCTTTGCTACAAAGAACCCTTCAGTATCATTATCCTGCGGCCAGATGCGAAGGCATTTGCATATCTCGCTGTTATAGCTTTTTTCCTGAAACCGCAAAATACAGCTGCTTCGCTTCAGGCCTTTAAGCTCTATCTCTTCAATTCGGCTATTGTTGAATTTCTGGAGAAGGAAATCAATAACCTGTTCATTCTCCTCAGGCTCGGTTGAGCAGGTCGAATACACCAATGCCCCCCCTTTTCTGAGAGTTTCAAATGCGGCTGAAATCAGCTGCTTCTGCGTTCCAGAAAGCCTCCTGATCATGTTTGGGTTCCAGATGCGAAGCGTGCTGGGGCTCTTTGCAATAGTCCCTGTTCCAGAGCATGGCGCATCCACAAGGATTCTGTCAAACTCAATATTCTTGAACCACTGCCCTTGCATCAAAGTGATGATCGCATTCATCACCCCAGAGCGCTGGAGATTCATCCCCAAAGGGCTCATCCTGTCTCCCTTGAAATCATTGGCAACAAGGAGCCCCTCATTCTTCATCATGGATGCGATCTGCGAAGCCTTGCTGCCTGGAGATGCGCACATATCCAGGACCTTCTCGCCCGGCTGAGGCTCAAGCACCAAAGGGGGGATCATGGAAGCCGCTTCCTGCACATAGATATAGCCCAATTTGTAAGCCCGCGTATTTCCGATATCCCTCCTTCCATCCTTATGCTCAACCCAAAATCCCTCAGGACACCAGGGGATCTGCGTAAGCTTCCACCCTTCTTCCTTAAGCCGCTCTTTTCCATCCTTCAATGAAATCTTAAGGGTATTTATCCGCACAGATCTCCTTGGAAATGAAAGAACGGTTTTTTTAAACTCCTCAAAGTCAGTCAATGCTGCATACCTCTCTATGAATGCAGGCTTGAACTCAATCGCATCAGCATTGGGAAAAGGAGTTCTCATGCCAAGAGGGGACTGCGCCGCCCTATAATAATGTTTTTAAATGGGCCTTTAACCCGGTGCAGCATGAAACTTGAAGGAAGAGAACTTTTGCTTGCGAGAGTGTTCGATGCAGCAAACACTCCGCTGAAACTGCTGATGGGAGGATACATATTGGATGGAACTCCAACGGATGGGTGTGAGGTTTTCAGCAGGCTTGAGCAGTTGGTAAAGCACCATGCAATCACGCTCCCTGCGCTGCATGGCGGAGGCAAGCGGAAGGATCTTGAGAAGAGGCTTAGAGGAAGCCTTGGCACCCTGTTCCCTTTTTTGGAAGAAAAGCCTGCTGTACATGGCTGGGCTTTGAATCAGCTCGGCATTACAGTCCTTAAGCCGGCTGCAAAATTTTTGGCATATGCAGATGCATCTTCTGCCAGAATATCTGAATTTTTTGGGCTGGCCAAAGACCATGGGCCTTATATCACGTACCGTGCGCTCAGGCATATCGTTGCAGGAGAAGCCTGTCAGAAATCAGATCTGATTCGGTTGCTTGAGGTGACGCCTAAAGTCATTGGTAACCGGCTGGAATGGCTGGACAGGCTTGGCCTGATTCAATATCGCACGTTGAAAAAGGATGGGAAAATCCGGTTTTCTCTTACTCCTTATGGGAGGGAATCCAGTCCAGACTTTGCACACTATGAACACCCAATCCTGCATGAAAAAGTGTACAGGTCCCTTCTTGAAGCCAAAGAGCCTTTGACTCATGATGAGGTTATGGCAGCAATCCAGCATTCGAGCCCTACCCGGGCTGTCCAAACTCTCAGGAGCTTTGAGAGGCAGGGAGTGGTTATTCCTGACAAAATCTACTGGGGCGGCGAAAGAGAGACATCTATCGAAGCTCTCCCTCGAGGCATGTCCTTTTTTGATGATTACCTGAAAGTGATTGCTGACTTTGTCTTGTATGACTGCAACACACAGGAGTACCAGACAGCAAAAAACCATATTGATTCCCATCCCCTCTGGCCTAAATTTCTTGGCAAACTCTTTTCAGGATCAAACAATGAGAAGCCAGTCAAATATGATTAAATTCAAAGGCACTTCGCCATATACGGCCCTTCAAGCCGGTACCCTAGTTTTTCATAATACTTTCTGACACCAACACCCGAGATCACAACCATCTTGTCTTTTCCAGCCTTGGCAGCAATCCCTTCAGCAGCCGCAAGCAGCCTCTTTCCAAGCCCGGCATGCTGGATTATCCCCTGCTTGCCTATCGGAACAGCAGCGCCATACACATGAAGCTCCCGGATTAATGCAGATTTCTCTGTGATCTCCTCCCTCAGGCACTGAGAAGGAAACCGCATCCTGCAGAAGCCGAGCAGCAAATCTCCGGCTTCAGCTGAAATGAAGCATTCCTTTCCACCGCTCGCTTCATACTCCATCACGCAAATCTCTGTCTCAGAAGCATCAATCACCCTTCCTCTGGGCTCCCTGCAGCGGATGCATCTGCATCTTATCCCCTGTTGTTCTTTTGCCTCTTCGATGTATTGCCGAAGGTTTGTCCTGTCAACCCCGGCCTCAGTCTTATTTGTCGGAATATCCCTCTGGATCCTCATGATCCTGCAGTATTCTGGCACAATCCTCTTCAATTCAAGAACCAGATTAACTGCTTCAAGTGTTGTGAGTGGTGTGAAAAGCCCATTTCTATAGTCTTCAAACAGTTTTGTTCCAGGCATCACCATGCAGGGATATACCTTCAGCATGTCAGGCCTGTATGCAGGATTTTCAAAGTATTCCCTGAATGAATCAACATCCATCTCTTTTGTGACTTGAGGAAGCCCCGGCATGATATGGAAGTTGAGCTTGAAGCCAAGGTCCCTCAATACCTGAATCGATTTTTTTGAATCTTCGATACTATGTCCCCGGTTTGTTGCTCTCAGGACATGGTCATACGTTGTCTGGATGCCAAGTTCGACTCTTGTGCATCCCAATTCAAGCATCTGGTCTGCATGCTGCAGCAGCCCCCAATCCGGCTTAGTCTCAATGGTCAGGCCAATGCAGCGAAGGCTAGCAGTCTCATTCTCCTTCTTCGCTTCTTCCAGAGACACCCTTCTTTCTTCTTTGATCCTCAGCAGCTTCTCATGAATGCGTCTTGTCCTCTCTTCATTTTGAATATCACTGGGGAGCTCAAAGACTTCTTTAAATCTCTCCAGGTCAAGCTCTGGCCTGAAAAATAGCCATGAGAAATCATTCAGCGCCTGATACATATCCCGGACAAACTCAGCCTGATACAGCTTCGGATAAGCCGGAAATGTCCCTCCCTGGACAATCAATTCCACCTTGTCCGGCATATGGCCTGCAGCAATATAATGCTCCAGCCGGTTCATAGTCGTGAGGTAAGCATCATACCCGTTTCTGATCGACCTCCTTGTTGACGGCTCTGCCCCTGTATACGACTGGGGGACATCCCCAAAAAACGATTTTGGTCCTCCAGGGCAAAATGTACATCTGCCATGCGGGCAGGGAAACGGCTTTGTCATCAGGGCAATAACAGATACTCCTGAGAGCGTCCTGACAGGCTTGGCTCTTAAATTTCCTATGCTGGCCCTGTCCTTGACGTTCAGGAAAACCTCAATATCCTTAGGCATCCGCTTGAGATGGTATTTCCTGCAGAGCCTGTGCTTAAGAAGATTGAGCTCCTTCTTCGACATCTCTCTCTTACGGATCTCTTCAACCAGCTCCTGCATGAAATCTTGCATCCAGCCTCAGAATCCCTGAGGTTTTATAAAGATTAGCGGCTGCCGCCAATTTTGCGAGGCTCGACAACAGTTCTCATCGCAAGCGGAGGAGGTTGTCCAATCCGGGGCGGTGCCGCTCTTTGCTGAAAACATGAAGAGCCGAGCTGCTCCGAAGGAGCGACCAAAAATGCAGGGCATTTTTGAGCACGGCGGCAGCCGAATAATAGAATGAATGCTGGTGCTAAATCAGCGGACAGCAAATCTCAAGGCGCGTGCATGCCTCCTAGCTTCTCAATAATCTTCTCTGGCACTTCACTGATACTAATCACCCTTCCAAGCTTCTTTGAGCTGAGGTAACAGCCTCTCTGAGACTCAATCAGGATGATATTGCTAGGAAACTCATTCACCAGCTGCATTGCAAGCAAATCCTCAATCGCATGCTCCGCCCGGATCTTCCCGTAGAGCACTCCATGCTCTTTGAGGAAAAGCCTGAAATCTTTCCGTTTAGCTTTGAGTTCGTCCACCACCGCCTGGCTAAGATTTAGAGAGTTTCTTTCCTCAAGGAAGGCAAGTCCATCAAAAAGCTTGTGCCGCTGCGCCAGATCCATAAGACTCTTGTGCGTTTCTCTCTTTAAATACCCTCTCCCAGGCTGTCCAGTGGGGAGTGCTCCAAAGCCCCGTGTGTATGAAGAATGTGCCTGAAGAAGGCGATGGGGCTCACCTGTTAAGTAAAGTTTTCAAGTACCTCAGGGCTTTTTGCAGGGGCTTATCAGGGGTGCCGCCGAGTTCGCAATACGTGAAAACTTTTTCCAGAAATCGACATTCGTCCCGGATGGAGCATCCCCTCGATGTCGATGCTAAACTCTCAGCTCTCTTGCTCACAAAAAGGCGGCACCCTTCCCCCTGCAAAAAGCGTTAACAACTTTACTTCACACCACCGCAAAGTATAATAAGCCCATCATCTCAGGTAAATGCTATGCATCTGGAAGCAGTCTCACTAAGCGCAGCACAATACATCTATGGGATTGAGCAGATGGCTATGTACATGATGCCAGAGCAGCAGCTCGAACTATTCAAAAAACAGACATCTCCTGACACGATGTACGTCCAGCTCGACCCTCAGGAAATAACTGAAGTGCGAAAGTATTTCTCCAATAAATTTGAAGAGTCAATCCACTAAGTAAACAACAACTTATTTAAAGCTGATGTAACCCTTTTTCATGCATGCTTACCATCACAATAACCCTGCCTGACTCCAGCACAAGGAAGGTTGCAAAAGGCGCCGCGCTCAAAGAGGTTGCCGCATCACTGAGCTCATCCCTGACAAAGGAAGCGATCGCAGCAGAGGTCAATGGGGCTCTTGTGGATATGCCTTCTGAGCTTCAGGAAGACTGCAGCCTGAGGATTCTTACATGGGAAGACAAGAAAGGCCAGGAGATCTTTCGCCATTCCTCTACGCATATCCTTGCGCAGGCTGTCACAAAGCTCTTCCCCAACGCCCTTCCAACAATAGGCCCTGTTGTCGATGAGGGATTTTATTATGATTTTGACGCAGAGCCCTTCTCCCAGGAGGACCTCCCCAAGATCGAGGCAGAGATGCAGAGGATCATCAAGGCAAATTATAAGGTTGAGCGCATTGAGCTTACAAAGGAAAAGGCAAAGGAGCTCTTCAGGCACAACCCCTATAAGCTTGAGCTTATCGAAGACCATTACAAAGAAGGATTGTCTGCCTATAAGCAGGGCAATTACATTGATTTCTGCAGAGGCCCCCATGTTCCTTCAACAGGCATGGTCAAGGCAATTAAGATTACAAAAACTGCCGGGGCCTATTGGAAGGGAGACCAGAAAAACAAGCAGCTCCAGAGGATCTATGGAATCAGCTTTCCAAGGAAAAAGCAGATGGAAGAGTATCTTTCAAGCCTTGAAGAGGCGAAGCAGCGTGACCATAAGAAGATAGCAAAGGAGCTTGAGCTCTATACCACATTCGAACTCGTTGGAAAAGGCCTGCCAATCTGGCTTCCAAAGGGAGAGACTATCAAGAGGGAGATTGAGAATTTTGCAATCGAGACTGAATCAAAAGCAGGCTATCTCCGTGTTGCTACCCCTCATCTCGCAAAGAAGGAGCTTTACCTGAAGTCAGGCCATATCCCTCATTTTCAGGAGAACATGTATCCTGAGATGAAGCTGGATGACGGAACGTATTTTTTGAAAGCCATGAATTGCCCGCATCACCATCTGGTATTCGGCTACAAGACACGGAGCTATAGGGATCTTCCATTGAGGATTGCAGAATACGGAACCTGCTACAGGAACGAGCTTTCAGGCACATTGTCAGGACTGCTCCGTGTCAGGATGCTCTCCATGAATGATGCGCATATCTACTGCACAAAGGAGCAGATCGAAGCAGAGTTCGAGAATGTGATACGGATGATTACATCCTATTACGCAGTCTTTGGCCTCACAGATTATTATTTCAGGCTCTCGTTAGGCAACCCGGAAAACAAGGAGAAGTATATCGATGGGCAGGAAAACTGGAAGATGGCAGAGTCAATACTCAGGAATGTTCTGAAAAAGAACAGCTGCAATTTCACCGAAGCAGCAGATGAGGCGGCATTCTATGGGCCTAAGGTGGATATCCAGTACAAGACAGTAACCGGAAGAGAGGAAACCCTCTCTACAATCCAGCTCGACTTCGCAGCAAAGGAGAAATTTGGCTTGGGGTATATGGATAAGGATGGCAGGGAAAACAAGGAAGTCTATGTGATCCACAGGGCTCCGCTCTCAACCCATGAGCGCTTCATGGCATTCATCATTGAGCACTTCGCAGGAAAGTTCCCGCTCTGGCTTGCTCCAGTGCAGGTGAAGATCGTTACCGTGACAGAAAAAGTTGTTCCCTTTGCGGAAGAGGTAAAGAAGAAATGCGAAGAGAAGAACATCAGGGTAGACCTTGACTCAAGGGACGAGTCAGTAGGCTATAAAATCAGGGAGGCCCAAGCCCAGAAAATCCCGCTTATGCTCACTATAGGAGAGAAAGAGGTCGAGTCAAACTCAGTAGCTGTCCGAACACTGAACGGAAAGGTCAAGTTTGGGGTCAAGGTTGAGAACTTCTTAACTCAGGTAAAAAAGAACATTGAAGAGAGAAAGATCGCTGTTCCGTTTTCTTAAGGCGCCATGTTTTATCCAATCAGCATCATATTGTCCTACTCTACAGTGGTTAACTAAGAAAGATTTATAAAGAAACAGGCAACTTCTTTCCTATTATGGCGGACGACTTGGAGCAATTGCTCGTGCTCAGCAATGTTGCGCAGATTGGAAAAGTCTTTCCTGAGACAAAGCACAACACAAAACTCGCGAAAGCCATAACCCGAGATACCGCATTTGAAGAGTTTCAGAAGGCTGTCAGCCTCATGGATTTCTACGCTGTGCTCAAGGGAGAGGTGCTGGGCAAGCCTGTCCTGTGGATGGAAGACCAGCAAAATAATGATGTATAATATGTTCCTAAAACCTTAGCCTTTGAGTTTTATCAGCAACGCCCTCCTTTACCCAATGCTCTCGCCGATGTTCCCTCTACTTTAAGGCACAGGCTCGATACTGCGAATATAGCTACTCTCCAACATGTTCAAAAAGACAGTGCTTACCCTGATCTTATCGAAAACGTCAGCATAGCAAAGTTATTTTCAACTCTTTATCCAAATACAAGCATGGAAAAGGACGGGTCTGAGGTCAGCATCTGCCGCGGCAAAGAACTCCAAGTGAAGGTACGCGAAAGAACAATCACCACCCTATATGCCTATACAGATACCAGCTATCCCGGAAACGAGGAAGGAACGCGCAGGCTTTGCGGCATCACTGTCACCAAAACAGATAAGGGTTTTCAAAAAAAGGCCAGGCTGGGCATAAACGAAGTGCACGTACAGTTTAACGATGAGGGGGTCATTCTTCTTCCTGACGAAGAGTCACTATTCGTGCTCCAGCAGTACGACCCTGCCCTCACTCTCAACCACCGCCTCGATTACGCTGCCACGCTCCAGGCCATCGTAGCAGACGAAGCCCCCTCACGCTTCTCGCCGGTGTTTTTGAAGCGTTAGTGGATATAAGAATCACTTCTTCATATAAATCGTCCTTGTCGGGAATCGTATCTTCTCCTGAGACCTCAACAATCCATAAAAACCGGCTCAGTAGAAAGTCCGGCATCAATTCTGCGAGCTTCCTTACCCAGATAAGCAGTGCTGACGGAGGGTTGCCCCAATCAAAACGCCATCGGGCGTTTTGGTGTTCCAAAAGAGCGTAGCTCTTTTTAGCACCTTCGGGGGTGTCAGCATACGCGAATACAAGCGCAAGCGAGCCTGATGCCGACTGACTTTCTACTGAGCCATAAAAACCGCAAACTTTATATATAAGTTATCACTATACTGATAACTATGATAGAGGCAATAAATCCCTACACGGCAAAGATTATCATCACCGCAAAAGACA
>Ga0209541_10003919_pt1 | contig 26877 bp, 27 predicted proteins | sample RifCSPlowO2_01_FD_184027 | JGI IMG/M metagenome (GOLD analysis project Ga0209541, IMG submission 184027) | Groundwater microbial communities from Rifle, Colorado - Rifle CSP2_plank lowO2_0.1 (SPAdes) (version 2) | ecosystem: Environmental > Aquatic > Deep subsurface > Groundwater | place... | reverse complement strand
TAGTTTATCATTACCTCGCGCGTTTCTTTGGGCTCAATGGCCACGAATGTCCCGAATACGGTCTTGTTCAAATCTTCGGCCACATCCACCGATCCTTTTCGCGTGGTGCGATCATTATACATAGCGCCTTGCGATTCAATGAGCTCGCTGCCCTTCGGAACAAGCAAGCGCAAATAATTCCGGTACCGGCTCGTTCGCCAATCAAATTCTTTAGCCGTATTTTCATATTTAAGGACCGTGGTCGCGATAATTTCATTCTTCTCATTTTGTTCAAGCTTATAACTCAAGCCACGCTTTATTACCGCGTCGGTTTTAAGACTCGCCAGATTAGCATCAAATACGCCGATAAAATCATCATCCGCTTCTTTGATTTGTCCGCCCCAACCGGCCGTGATTATCTTATCTTGCAGTTCGGAATCCGTGGAATACAAAAGTATATGCTTTTCATTCGCCAGCTCACCCAAAATTTCAAAAAGCTCGGGCCATTTGTCGCGCGGCAGGCTCATTATTCTTTTAATTAGTACATCTCCCAAATCGCCGATTATTCCTTTGCGATTTTCAAAGCCTACTCCTTGATAAACATAAGCCTTTTCCACCTGATAAATCAATTCATCCACCACATTGTCTTTGGTGAATTCAGTCTTGCCTATGGTTATTGATCCGGTCATTTCCAATAGTCTCTCAATCACGACCGGCGTTATGGCGATAACTCCGTCCAATTTCTCGCGGCCGCCTTCTTTGCCGTAAAACCACATAGTTTGTTTGGCAGCGGTGGGGAAATCAGGAGACCAATTGGAATCGCGGAAAAACCATTGCGTGGTCGCGTTGTATTTTTGAAGCGGCATAGGCGGCTCAACATTAAGCGTTTTTTTGACGCGCACATCCAAATTATAACTGTTATCAGTGGTAAACGAATCAATGTTGCCGTTTTTAAGACGCATAATTCCGTAAGCGCCCAAAAATCCTCCGGTCGGCCGCAATTCCGTATTGTTTTGCAGTAAAAATAAATAAGTTTTCGGAACAGGATAACCGAAAAGCAACGGCAAAATCTCGGCCAAAGGAATAGCCGAGTCCACCGCCCCGGCAATTTGCGGCAATTTTTCGCGCAATGGATCGATCTTTTCCTGGACAATGCTTAAGACGCCGTCTTCCGGAATTTGCGACAGAGCCACATCGGCCAATCCAATTTGGGCGCGAATACCCTGCAAGATTGGCGGGCTTTCAAAAATTCCTTTTAAAATTTCGCGCCGCACATTTTCCGGCAATTCATCAAGCGACAATTTTGAATTTTTTAAAAATGGGTCCAGAATATCAGTCGCCAATACGGTAAGCGTCCGCATAGCGATGATCAATTGCGATGATGAATCAACCGTAAATTCCACCGCGTCAATTTGCGTCTTTATCATCGGAAAATTTCTGACAGATTTGGGAATAATACTCAATGAGACGCGCAGTCCTTCCAGATTCGTGGAAACATCGGCCAAATCCGCAAGCGCTGTCCGAAATTTTTGCTCAGTCATATGATTTTGCGCCACCTGGACTGATGCGGCCGATCCCTTGGCGTAAGCCAATGCGTTATCGGCTACGGGATACCACGCGATGATTATCAATCCGATCAAATAAACCGGAATTCCCAGACCGATCGCCAATCCCCAGATCGCCTTTTTTGATAATTTGAGAAATTTTATCCGCTTGGCGATTTTTTTCCACTTCGCTTCCGATTTGTTCAAAATCGGCAAAATATTCAATTTGAAATTCATAGCCATAAAGTTTTGTTAATTTATTTTTGGTATTTGCTTGTCTTTATATTTTAAAATATATTTAATCCAGCTTTTGATATGCACGCGAGTCGGGTAGCTGAAAATGCTCATCAGACCGGAATATTCGGCCGATTCGCGCATATGATAATGCACCATCCGAGAATCGGCCGCGTAATAGACTTTGAATCCGCCATCCCACGCCCGGCGGCAAAGATCCGTATCTTCAAAGTACAGAAAAAATCTTTCGTCAAACAAGCCGATTTTTTGCAAAACCGATTTTCTCGCCATCATGCAGGCGCCCAAAAGCCACTCTGCCGTCCGCGGGCGGCCATTGCTTTGATTTTCGGCCATCAGAAACCGGCTCAAATGTTCCTTGGCCCATGGCAATTTTCCCAAAGGCGTGCGGCGGTACAGTGGCGTCAGAATCGTGTGAAATCTGAAATACGATGATTGCGTCGTCTTGTCCGGATTCAAAAGCTTCGGACCGGCAATGCCGGCATCGGGATGTTCTTTCATAAATTCATAAAGCGATTCTATTGAATTTTCCAAAATCACGATATCCGGATTTAGAATCAATATATATTCGCCATTGGCTTTGGCTATGCCCAGATTCATTCCGGCGCCATATCCGCGATTTATTTTTGATCCGATAAAAATCACTTCCGGATATTTTTCTTTCAGCATCTCGCCCGCGCCGTCTTTTGAATTATTATCTACTACAATAATTTCATAGGGCGCTTTGGGCGGAAATCTTTTTATTCCTTTGATGCATTGGCGCGTCAGACGGGCTGATTTGTAATTCAGAATAATGATGGAAATTTCTGTCATATTATATTTACTCAAACCATTTCCGCATCTCTTGGGCCAAAGCGACGGATCTAGCCAATATTCTTTTTCTTTTTTTTAACATTTTGGGTAAACTGGCCATAAAAACAAAATAAGCCGGTATTGTCCGCCATTCAAATAAAATAATATAAATAAACTTCATTAATTCATACCACAAAACAGGAATTATGTCAACGGCGGCGTTTCTTAAAAAATCATTTTTTATCAAAACAAACAAGTGATTCTTTTGGGAATTAAAATTCGCCAAAGCGGATTTTTTCGCGCGCCCGAAAATAGTTTTAATTTGAGAATCTCCTTCCGCCTTAGCGCTCCTGATATGCGCGCCGGAAACCGGCAAAACAAAAGACTGCCAGCCGCGATGCCGCAGACGCCACGCCAAATCAACATCTTCTTTATATGAAAAAAAATCTTCGTCAAAAAAACTTTCGCGGCCGTTGGTATTTTCCGCAACATCTCTCAATGCGGCCATCCTATAAACCGCGGCCGCGGCCGAAACACCGAATACTTCCCTATTCCACTCTTTTGTTTGACGATCGTCGGACAGAAGAGTGAATTTATCACCCGCTCCAATTTCCGCAATACGCCGATTGCGGAAAATTTCCAGTCCGGCGCTATCAATAACCTTTTCTCCATTTTGCGATCGCAAAAGAATCCCGGCTGCTGATCCGGCACGAGGATCTTTTTTACAAAATTCAACGATTCCTGAAATATAATTATCACCCAATTCAACATCTTGATTCAAACAAAGAACAAACTCCCCTCTCGCTTGGCGAAATAACGCATTATGACCGGCCGCGAAGCCGATATTTTTCGGCAAGTGTTCAATCGTCCTGATATGATATTTTTCAGCATTTAATTGTTCCAAAAATTCCCGCGTTCCGTCCGTTGATCCATTATCTAATATCAACAATTCAAAATCTTGAAATTGCTGATTGGCAATGGAGTCTAAACATTTTGACAAATATTGTTTTCCATTCCATACAACCAAACTGATTGATATTATCGGTTTTTTCATACGGTCAACTATACCCCGAATCGCCGATATTTTCAAGAGCTGATCTTTCCATTAATCACGATCAGCGCGTGAAAATCTTGATAAAGGGCAAAGTCGCGCGGGAGATTAGATTCAAATAATTTTTGCAAATGGTCATAAGACAAATTGCGCGCAAATTTTTCTTTTTTGACCAGCCGGCGAGTATACTCGTCAATCACGAAAATCGGCTTATCCAATCCGTAAAGCAAAATGGAATCGGCCGTTTCCGGGCCCACGCCATACAAGTCTAATAATTTTTCACGCAATTCTTTTAATTCTATTTTTTGCACCTTTTTAATACCGCCGGACTTTTTAAAAAATTCTGCCATTTCCAGTAAATAATCGCATTTTTGCTTATAGAATCCGGACGGCCTAATCAAATCGGCAAATTTGTTTTTATTTCTTAACCCAAGCTGATGAATGGCGGAAAGCGTATAAATTTTAGCTCTTTTTAAATTATCAATCGCCAGCATCACATTTTTCCAATTGGCTCTTTGCGTCAAAATGGCGCCGATTATCACCTCTTCTCTTTGGCGAATACTTTTCGGCCGCCTGCGGCGAGCCTCGCCAAAGGCGGGCCGCTTGCACCACAATTTCCATTGTCCTTCAGGCTGGCCGTATTGCTTAAGAAGTTTTGAATAAAGATTTGAAATTTTATTTTCGCTCATACTGTTATTTTATCAAACGGAATCAGAGAGAGATTTTTTGTTTCCGTGTTTAAAATTGCGAAACTCGGCGCATAATACTGGCCGGCCAAATTTCCCGGATTGGCGACAAAACAATTGCCGATTTTTTCAATCCACGGCTTGTGCGTATGTCCGTAAAATACAAAATCGTATTTTTCAGCATTTTCTTTTGCCAATTCCGGAAAATGGCAAAAACCGATTTTTAAACCGCCGATTTCCGCCTCGCCAAATTCTTCAAAAATTTTAAGCCGTTCATTATTTTCAAAATTTGAAAATTCTTCCCGAAAATCCATATTTCCAAAACTTAAAAAGATTTTTCCTGAAAAATTCTTCAAAATTTCTTCAAGCGTTTCCCCGTGCGCCGTATCGCCGCAATGAATCAGAGTTTCAATATTTTCCTTTTTGGCAAAATCAAAAAATACTCTTAAATTAAGCAAATTATCATGCGTGTCCGAAATAATCGCGATTTTCATATTTTTTAGTAATGATATTCCTTATCTTTCAATATGGCAATTGCGCGGAAGATTTGCTCCAGCAGCGCCACGCGGGCCAGCTCGTGAGGATAGGTCATCTGCGAGAGCGATAAGCGCGTAAACGGCCGCTTTTTAATCTCTTCGTCCCAGCCGAGCGATCCGCCGATAATAAAAATAATATGCCGATCAAGTCCGTCCAAAAATTTGGCAAACTTCTCGGATGAAAATTCTTTGCCCTTTTCTTCCAAAATAATAATTTCCGCATTGCCGTGCTTTTTTAAGAATTTCAAAATCCTCCACCATTCCACTTTCTTTGCCTTAGTCCTGCTTCCTTCATCTTCGGTGAAAGACTCGGCCTCCAGCTCAATAATCTCCAGCTTGACATAAGGCTTCAATCGTTTGGCATATTCTTCGGCCGCGGCTTGGAAATATTTTGCTTTGAGCTTGCCTATTGCTAAAATCGTAATATGAAACATAATTCAGATTTTTTGGCACGCCAGATTAATATTGCTTTTTATCCCCTCAAAATACGCCCGATTCGTTCAATGTCTGGAGTCGTCAATATTTCCGTCCTGACCAAAGAATATCCCTGAAAGAATCGAAAGCCTTGTGTATGAAATAACTCTCTATTTTTTCCGGCAATACACATCCCAATCCCAAGGATAATTTTTTATAATCGGCAGTTTTCCCGCAAGATTGTCCGCTTTTTTAAAAATCTTTTTTACCGGCGCGCTTTCCCTGATTGATTTATTATAAAGTTTACCGGCTAGCAATAAGAAATTGTAATAATATTTATACGAATAGCTTACCGGCCTCAATTCCAGATTATTAAAACCAATCAGCAATTTTTTGTATTGCTTGACTGAAAAACCGCCGGTCTCATCATCGGCCAGCGACACGGAATTTTTATTTTTTTTTCTAACCGCTTTCCTGATCAGCCAAAAAAGCGGTCCGAACAATTTGTATTGCCATGATGCCGGCTCTCTTAATATCAAAAGATAACCGCCGCTTTTCAAACACCTGTTGAATTCCGCGATCGCTTTTTCCGGACGCGGCAGATGGTGCAGCGAAGCCACCATAAAAATGGCGTCCAAAGAATTGTCTTTAAATGGCAGATTCTCAGCGTCAATTACGGCAAAAACTCCGTTTGGGATATTACTGCTTTCCGCTATCGCTTTTGTCTTTTGTACGCTGCCGATCGCAATGTCCGACTCAATCACCGTGTATCCTTTCCGCATTAAATAAAAAGCGAAGCGTCCGTCGCCTCCGCCAACTTCAAGTATTACTGATTCCTGCGGCAGACTCATCAATGGCGCCATAATTTCTTGATGCTCGGCCGTCAGATTAAGCATTCTCCTCTCATCAAATCTTCCGGCTCTTTCCGAATAAGTGGAGATCTCAACCTTTTTTATTCTGTCTTCATGCGCTCCATCATCAAGGCAGTTATGAATACCGTCAATTATCGGAAACTTTTTAATAAAAATTCGATCATCAAACATAATGCATAATTTCAATTGCCGTCCCTATTTCGAACGAACGCCGTAAATAATGAAGCCAAAATAATAAACCCTATCCCCAACGGATGATTCAAATAAGGCGTGAAAAAATGAACCGCGGCCAATGCAATGAGCGCCGCAAATACGCCGAGCGATATTGCTTTAATACTTATTCCGGCTAAGATTATTTCAGTCTTTTCTTTCATTGCGCGCCAAAGGGCCAGCAAAACGCTCCCTATCAGCCCAAGATACGCCAACGGACCCAAAATTCCCATCTTGTACCACAAATCAAGATAGCCCCACTCAAAAGCGAAAGTGGTAAATTCGCCGGTCGGATTGTTTTGTAAAATGCGAGGATCTTTGGAGTTGTAAGTGATTGTCGCGCCAAAACCGGAGCCGATAATCGGATGCTTTAAAATTCCTTTCCAGAGCGGCTTTAATAATTCCATACGCGATTGTCCGGCCGCTTCTTGAGTTGTGGCGCGTTCTGATACAAGGCTGAACAAGGAAGCCGGTTTGCCTTTGCGCGGCGGAATATTCATCAGGGCAAATATCAAAATAAAACCGGCTAAAAAAACTGCAACTAAATATGCGGCAAAAATGCTAACCGAACGCCATTTGGCCTTTAAAACAAATATCAACAAAAAAAACAGCGCAAAAAGACCCGCTACTCCCCCCACCCAAAACGAACGGGAAAAACTTAAGATAACCGCCGCAGCCAATCCCGCCCCTAACAACCAATGATATTTAACTCTTAATCTTTGACTATTGGCAATTGCCAGAAAAATAATCAGCGCAAAAAGCTCGTAAATCTGTCCTTGAAAAAAAATTCGATAAAATCCTTGATCCATTTTTGTTATTTCCCCCACTCCCGTATCTCTGATCCATTTGTAAACCATAGGCGTATACGGCCACATTCCGTGCGCGAAAACATAAAAAATTATAAAGGTTTTAATCGCCACCCAGCTTACGGACGCTATCGCCGCTTTCCCCAGACGCTCCCAATTGATTTTCTCGCGTAAAATTTCAACTAGTGGGAATAAATAAGCGAAAAACAAAAAGGCGTTAAAATCAAAGAAAATATTGCCGTAATTATTGCGTAAAATAATCGCTTGTATCAATCCGATGGCCAAAGCGGCGAAGAGAAAAAGGAACCAAAATGAAAAACTTGAAACCTGAAACCTGAAACCTGAAACTTTTTTTGAAAATATTTTTCGCAAAAGCCAGACAGCCATTATTACCAAGAACAGCGCTATACGGATTGAAATGACGGTCTCGCCTATATCAAATGAGAAAAGATAGCCTTTTGAGCCGATGAATAATTCAATCAATGCGATTAAAAGTCCGTATTCCAGCCGCCAAAACGATACAACTAAAACGGCGCCAATGATCAGCCAAAATAAAACTGCTCCGGCCAGCGGATGAAGATAGCCGAAAAAAGAAAAAAGCTCAATGGACGCGAGAATAAATATCAAACTAAGAATCGGTCTTTGCTTAAAAAAAATAAACATATTTAAGTGATTCATTATTCATGATTCATGATTCGCGTCTTGTATGCCGACAGCTTGGGATGAAACATTCCGGTTATAAATGCAAATAGCAAACTAAGCGGTTGCAGTAATGCGAAAGCAAGCCACACGATCGGACCTTTGTGCTTTAACATATAATACCGAAGACTTTTGTTAAATATTCTCTGGCGAGCGGTTGATGAAATTTGACCAAAGCTTTTTCCGCCATGATGTAATACTTCGGATTTTGGCGCATAAATAACTTTCCAGCCGGCATCTTTCGCCCGTTTGCAAAAATCCACTTCTTCAAACCACAGAAAAAATCTTTCATCCATCAAGCCGATTTGTTCAATTACTTTTCGGCGAATGGCAAAAAACGCGCCCATCACTTGGTCAACTTCTTGCCTTTTCTCATAATCAAAATCTTGCGTCAAATAGCGGCCAATCGCGCGCGAATTGAAAATATGCTTTAATTTAAGACTGATCAAAACTTGAGATAAAACATCCGGAAATGCGCGAACGGACGGCTGAATCGATTCATCCTCGTTTTTTATCTTTCCGCCGACAATTCCGGAATCGGCGCAACTTTTAAACTCCTCCAAAAGATTTTCAAGCGTTGATTCCTTTATTTCCACATCCGGATTTAAAAGAATAATATATTCGCCGCGAGCTTGCTTTATTCCCTGATTGACTCCGGCGGCAAAACCTAAATTTTTCGTATTGGCAATTAAATTGATTTGCGGAAATCTTTCTCGCATCATCGCAACACTGCCATCCATTGAAGCATTATCCGCGACAATTATTTCATAATTAATATGACTGCTGAATTTCTCAATTGACAGCAGGCATTTTTCCAAAAGCTCTCGCACATTCCAATTGACGATGATAAAGGAAAAAGTCATTTTATATTATCGCTTCCTCAACTAATTCTTCCGGCAGGCCATCTGCCGATTCATCCTGACTTGACGGCCTAAGGAGCGGTTCAATGATCTGAAGCGCTTGCTGAAAACGCTCTTCCACCGTTCCTCGGACAGTATAATAAGAAAAATTATTTTGATTTAAAAATTCGACATACGATCGGTCTATCTGAGCTTGAAATTCGCTATTTAGGCTGCGCAAACCGTCGTCCGCGATCGCGAATTCAATCGGAAGATAAAGCATCGCATCATAACGCGCTTCCTTAATAACAATGTCAGAAATCACATCTTTTACTTTCTGGTCTTTTAAAATCACATTGCCATAAATGATATTATCAAAAAGGGTTTTATCCGCGATCCATGATTCGGGTGTGTTACGCTCCAATTCAATCTGTTTGGAAAGAATCCAAAATTGAGATTCGGGAGGAGTTTCTTCGTTTATAACAAACTTCTTTTCATGCGCCTCACGCACAATGTCGGGAATTCGCGCAAATCCGAAATGCGCGGCAAGTTTTACGGAAAGAGTTGTTTTACCGACTCCGTGCGAGCCGATTATTGCGATTCTCATAAAAATAAGAAAAAAGACCGCTTAGATTATATCTAAACGGCCATTAAATGTCAATTTTTGACAATTTAATTTACAAAGAAATTCCGCGCGATTTTAAATACGCGATAGTCTTGCAGTCAACAATGTCTGCTACTCCATCGCCATATTCTTTTCTGACAATTTCAAGAATTTTATCCACTGCCGCTTTTTTCTGAAGCGACCATTCGCGATAATACTCCTGAAGCGCCGGGTGAGTAAAATCCTCCGGCCGCAAAGCCAAGACTGCGAAAAAATAGCAAAGTTGATCGGTACGCGGATCGCGCTTTTTGGAAAAATTCCAATTAATACGGAATTCTATATCCGTATCGCGATTATAGAGCGGAAAATTGAATTTCCTGCGATATTGGTCATATCGCTCTATTTCATCAGCCGGGGCGACTGATGTTTTGTCTGCGGCGCGGAGAATCTGCGCCTCAAGAGATATCGGCGGCTTTTTTCCCGGATCAAAGTCAGAGCTGAAAAAATCGTGCCGCAAAATTCCTTCGCGAATTATCGGATCAGAATATCCGAAAATTTTCGCCAGCAGAGCACCCGCGTACTCGTGCAATATTTGCCCTTTCCGCTTGCGCTTGGCGTAATTTGGCGCTAATTCAATCGGCACCAGAAATCGTCCGCTGTCGTGAAAGACGCACATCGCCTGCAAGCGCTCCGTATTATTTATTATCCGTTGATCTTCTTCTGAAAATCTCTCAAAGATTTCCAAAACTTTTAAATAAACCCTGCTCGCGTGCGGGAGACCATGATCATTGCTTCCTAAGAAATGATCAAATTCCATGATATATTCTTCCCTAATCTCTTGAGGAAATTTCAATAATTTATTCTCAAGCCTTTCCTGCCATTTTTTTCTGAAGCAAAATCCGTTGCACTGAAATTCATTATGCATTCAAATCGCCCCTTTCTCGCCTTAATTAAAGCGCGCAAAATTGTTATTTATGTTTATATTAAATGAACAGATTCAAATTATAGTAGCAAAATCAGCCGATTTTGTCAAGGGTTCGCATCGAATAATTATATCATGAACATCAATCGCCGTTATTATGCTCAATGTCATGAATAAGCGCTTTCATTTTTTTGTATTTCAGGTGGCCGAAAGCCCAGGTGAATATTCCCGCCGGTATAAAAAATACGCCAATAGCTCCTATGAAAGCGGATTCAAAAAACTTAATGAAAGTAACGCCAACGGCAAAAAGTGTCAGGGCTGTGCGCAAATACGCTAAATATGTGCGCTCGTTGGCCAAAATCGCCTGCGCGGCCGCTAAGTGCTCGCCCAAAGCTAATTTTTTGTTAGTAAATTTAGAATAAAGACTTCCTTTCATATTTTAAGAATATCATAAAAAAATCCCGCAGACAAGTATCGTCTGCGGGTATGATAAACCAATGAGTAGGAGGCGATTAAAACTGCTTCCTGTCTTTCCCGAATGTATTTCTATACCATTGATTTAGCCGCTCTTCAGTTGCGGTGGCCTCATCTCTTATTCGTCTTTCAAACATCTGAAAATTCAAATGAGTATCAAATGCTTGAGAAACGATTTCTTCGGCTCGTTTTTGAGCATAATTTCGCAAACGCTCAAACCGTATTCCGTCAACAATGCCTACCGGTTTGATCAATACTTGAGATCTCATTACTGCAATTTCCGCGCTATTTTTCACATATTCCACTTCCCCTTTTATTTCAATCTCAACGCCTTCGATATCAGTTACCTGAATATATTTTTTTTCTTTATACTGAAAAGAACCGATTTTTAATTCTGTTTCCATATCTTCCCTCCTTGGTTAAATTGTTTTTATGGCTAAAAAAGAACAGATCAAGAATCAGTCTATTTCAAATTACGCGTTTTGTCAAGACTATTATCATTCCCAAAATAAAAAGAATCGTTGACGCGACAGCGGAAATCATACAGTACAGACAGACGGCTTGTATGACAAATAATTGAAGGTAAATAAAATACAATGACGATAGAAAACCGACTGGAGTGATTAATGCCGCCAATTTTAAAATTATTTGCTTTCTTAAATCAAAATGAGCGATGATTAAAACCAAAAGCGTGAAATAGTAAATCGCGCCGAAAAGCGCCAACGGAATTCCGAAAACTTCGGCATACGGGCTGGTAGTCACTTTTTCACAGCCATGCAATATTGAACACGGCGGCACTCGGCCTAAAAAATGTTCAAAAGTCAAATAAGCCGCGTCAATGAATCCGATCAATGCCGTTATAAAAAACGCAGCTATGATCCATTTAGGGATTTTGGGAAAGAGCGCTATCAATGAGTTTTTTAAGTTCGTCATAAGATCCGGGATTGTCTATGATTTTTCCGTTTATAAAAATGGAAGGCGTGCCGCCCAAATTAATCCTTGCCGCTTCGGATCGGCTATTTTGAACTTTTTGCTTTATGATATCTGAAACCAGATCACTTTCAAATTTTGCTTTATCCAATTCAAGCTCCCCGGCATACTGTACAAAAAACTTTTTTGCCTCCTTGCTTGTCCCCCAATTGCTTTGCTTTTCAAAAAGCCTGTCGTGCATTTCCCAAAACTTTCCCTGAATACCGGCGGCTTCAGCCGACTCGGCCGCCAGTTCCGCGTTTTGGTGGATTTGGATAAGCGGAAAATGCCGATACGCAAATCTAATTTTGTCTCCGAATTCTTGTACCGCTTTTTTCATTATCGGGTATGCGCTTGCGCAAGCCGGACACTGAAAATCGCTATATTCAATAATCGTCACTTTCGCGTCTTTGTTACCCTTTATCCAATCGCTATCTGTGATCGGCGCGGGCGTTCCGGAAATATTTGAACTTGATGATTTTGACCCCAAATACGCCAAACCGATTATCAAAAGTACCGATCCGCCCAAAATTCCTCCCCACAAAAGCACCCGGCGTAAAATTTGGCCAGCGCCGGACGGCTGATTGAATCTATTTTCTCGCCTTTCCAATTCGCGCCGTTCGCTTCGACTCATAAATTCCTTCATATTATTTTCCATAATTGACGATCAATATTATAAAAAAGATTTAATTAATTCCGCTATTTTCGCCAATTCTCGGCTGTCGGCCATTTTGGCAAGCTTGAAATCCAATTCTCCGCCCGCGTAAAGAGGAACCAAATGGATATGCGCGTGCGGCACATCAAATCCGTACACCACCATGCCGACTCTCACGGCATTGGTGGATTTTCTTATCCCCGGCTCCAATTTCCGGCAAATCTCAAAAATCTCCGCGTATAAATTGCGCGGCAAATCAAACAAATAGTCAATCGGCTCTTTGGGCACAATCAGCGTATGGCCGGGATTGATCGGCTTAATATCCAAAAAGGCGATAAAATTTTCATCCTCGTAAATTTTATGCGCCGGAATTTCGCCTTTGATGATTTTAGTGAAAATGGAGTCAGACATAATTAAAATAAAGAAGATCAGTTTTTTTTCATTTCATTCACCACCACGATTTTTTTGCTTTCAATGATATCATACAAAAAACGATCGGTAATATCCATCCTGTACTCGTATTCATTTTTTGAAAGCAGGGTGTATCTGATGGGAATACGCAGCTCAATCTGAAATCGCCGCATTACTTGAGCCAAGCGCTTTTTATTGACTCTCCCGACAATCAATATGTCGGTCGGAGTATGATTGGTGTCCGTAAAAAATCCAGTGAAAGCCAAATAGCCGATATTACCGAGCGATTTTATTTTTTTTACCAATTTTTGTTCCCAAAAGATTATTGATTTGAGTACCAGTGAATGAAGTTCCGGAAGAAGCGGAAAAGTCAAATTCACCTGAAACCTCATTTCCTTTTCCGGCTTGGCGTTTTGCTTTTTCACTCTATCTTTTTTCTTCCCGCTGGCTTTTTTTTTGGATTCATTTTCGCCGGTAATATTTTGCCAATACGCCTCAATGAGCCCCAGCCGAACCAGAGCGCCGACCTCCTCTTTCAATATCTTCGGGCTTAAAGCCCCGCCCAAATAATTTTTAAGCTCATCAAACGAAAAAGAATCATGAATGCGCGTCAAAAAGAATTCAGCGATTTTTCTTCTGGAATTATTACCGAATAATTGCTCAATCATACCCCGCAGTAGAACTTTGACAATTAATTTATAATAAACTTTCTTGGTTTTTTTATTTAGTCTTTTTAAATAATTTTAGTTTAATGCTTATCTTTAAATTTGCTCGTACGGCGAAGTCAAAGTTTCACTGCGGGGCATATCCTCATTATTTTACCCCAAAATCGTCGGCTTGTCAAAACCGTCAAAATATGGCATAAATACTTATATGAGTAATCGCTAATATACAAATTTCCACAAATATACAAATATTCGTATATTTGCGTTAGATTCGAATATTCGTGAATACTACTATGCCCCAACAGCTTTTATATAAAATCCATCTCCTAACTTTCGGTGAAGGACGCAGAAGCACTGATGTTTTTAATTTTCAAAGCCAGGACAATGAAACGGTCGGAAAAGACCATTTCTTTCTCCTTTTTGATTATACCGACTTTCGGCATCTTACCCAGCGCGATCTCAAAAATATCCGCGATTTGATAGTGGCTAAAATCGGCGAACAGAAATTTTCGGAAATTCCCAATGATGAAATCAATGCGGCATTTGAAAAACTTTTGCGCGAGCTTAACTCAATCTTGCCGCCGCTTTTACCGGCGCACGATCCATTGCATCAATCGTTATCAATCATCATCGCCAGCGTGCGATCCGATATTATTTCTTTCGGATACGCCGGCAATCCTGACGCGTTTTTCATCCGGCCGAAACAAACCGGCGACGGACTGATACTTGAGATATTCGACAAAAAAGGCGGAAATGCGGCTCCATCAGCCAATCTTTTTTCCCAGGTCGTATCGGGAAAAATATCTTCGGGCGACATTCTTTTTTTGGCCACATCCAATGTTTTGGATTATTTGTCCCAAGAAAAAATAAAGCGCACGCTTTTGTCCCTCTCTCCCCAGCCCGCAGCCGAGACTTTGAAATCCTTGCTGAACGAATCGCGCTCGCGGGAAAAATTCGGAATGGTTATAATTAAGGCTATCGCCAGCCTGCCGGCCAAGCAGCCTTCCAGCCATCACTCGATAGAAAAATTCATTGAAAAAAAATCAAGCACTGCGACAATCCTCACCCCGCAATTTTCCCATATAGCAAAGTCGGCAATCCAAAACGGCTTGAATATGGCTAAAAATTTTGCTCTTTCCGGTTTTGAGACAGCCAAGCAGATGTATCCGAAAAAGGCGAACGCAAAACCGGCGATATCCGCAGCCGTAAAAGAGCCGGGCGCTCAACTTCCTTCGTGGCAAGATATCAGCCTTGTTCAAAAGATCATTGAACCTTTAAAAAAAATCCCGATTCAGCAGAGGCGGATAATCCTGATCATCGCGGGGCTGGCGGCAATCTTATTTATAGGCATTTTGTTTTCTTTCAGCGAGCGCGAACAAAAACAAACCGTCCTGCAAAATTCAGAAATGGCCGAAAGAGTCCGAACAAACATTGAAAAAGCCGAGGCTGATCTGATTTACGGCAATGAGGCGTCAGCGCGGGAAGCGTATGATAAAATTTCTCTGGATCTGAAGACTCCGGATGGCGAACAATTCTCAAAAGCCGCGGCCAACCGCGAACTTTTAAACCGCTACGATATTATCAAGCAAAAATTGTTCCATTTGATGTCTCTAGGCGCCAAGGAAAGCCAGAGCGTACCATTGGCATTTGAATCCGGACAGCAGCCGGAAAAAATATTGTTTGCCGGCAAGCGGCTGGCGGTTCTTGATTCGGCCGGAAAATTCCACTCCATAGATTCCGATAAAAAAACTCAAACTCAATTTTCAGCGCAACCGGAGCAGAAGCCGCTTTTGACAGCCTCGTCAAAAAGCGCAATTGCCGGCTTGAGCGATATTGTCGTAGAACAATATGATTCGTCGCTCAAAAAAACAATATATAAAATAGATCCTCTCCCCGCCCGATCTACGCTTTCTATAAATTTTTTCAGCGACAAACTATACTTCCTCGTACCGGATGAACGGCAAATATTCGTTTATTCGCGTTCCGGCGGCGCCTACAAAAGATCAAAAGCGTGGGTGGATAAAGGAGCAGAATCCTTGGCGGACGCGCTGGATTTTGCGGTAGACGGGGAAATATTTGTTTTGAAAAATGACGGTACGGTGGCAAAATTTTCAAAAAACAAGCAAGTTGAATTTGAATTAGACGCGGTGGAATATCAAATTTCGCCAAGCAAAATAATCACGCCAAACGAATCGGCTCCGCTTTACATATTAGACAAAGCCGCCGGACGAATAATAGTCTATGACAAAAAAACAGGAAAACTATCAGTCCAATATATCGCCGACCAGTCAATTATTGACACGGCGATCGATGACTCCAATTCGCAAATGGCCGTGCTATATGGAAAAAAAGTTCAGATCTATAGTCTGAAATAATCACGAAACAAAAATACTCCCCGTCGAACGGGGAGTGTTTTGAATTTATATTGGATTATTTGAGAGTCACTTGGCCGCCGGCTTCTTCAAATTTTTTCTTCATGGCTTCGGCCTCGGCTTTGGCAACGGCTTCTTTCACTATTTTCGGAGCGCCGTCCGCCATATCTTTGGCTTCCTTGAGCCCGATTTGAGTGAGCTCGCGAATCACTTTGATGATGGCTATCTTATTGGCGCCCGCTGAAGTAAGCTCCACATTAAAGCTTATTTTTTCTTCAGCCGCCGGAGCAGCCGCTCCCGCTCCGGCCATCATCACCGGAGCCGTTGCCGCGGCTGTGACGCCGAATCGATCTTCCAACACTTTCACCAAATCGGCCAAATCAATAACTGATAATTTTTCAATTGATCCCACGAGATCCTGAAATTTTTCAGGAATTGCTTTTTTATCTTCTGACATATTATTTTAAATCAAGTTAATTAATAATTATTTTATAGGGCTGATTTTTTATCGTGAATCGCCTTGAGTGTTCCCACGAATTTTTGCGGGACTGCCGCCAACACGCGCACCAGACCGGTTGTCGGATAATTCAAAAGATACATCAATTTAGACGCTAATTCTTGGCGGCTCGGCAATTTGGAAAGCGCTATTATTTCCTCCTGATTAAAAGACTGCCATTTGTCTCCCATTCGCACCGTGCCTTTTTGCAATTCCACCTGCGGATGATCCTTTTTGAAATCGGCCGCCAATTTTGCGGCTCTGGCTTCTTCTTTATGATCCACCAGCAAAGCGACTGTTCCGGTGAGATCGTCAACCGGCAATTCAATTTTGGCTTTATCCAAAGCGATTTTGAAAAGCGTCTTTTTCGCCACCTCAAGCTTCACTCCTTCTTTTCTCAAAATCTTCCTGAAATCCCAATTATCTTTAACTTTCAATCCGGTCATTGTAATTACCACAGCCGCTTTGGCGCTCTGCAATTCCGAAGTCAAAGCGTCCACTTCTTGATTTTTTTGCGATTTTGATTTAGCCATAGATGATAAATTCCTTTTTAATTAAAAAACGACCTTTAAAATGGCCGCAGAATAATTGCTTTACAGCTCTAAAGCAATTAATGCTTTGTAACTGTTTTTGCCTCAATGGGACTTATTTATCTCGCCGAAGCTAAAAGCTATGGCGGACTTTTGCCCATTTTCTGCGGCCTTGAATTGTATTCGCATTATAACAAACCATGAAATTCCGTCAAGTGGTGGGCGCATGAGGAGTCGAACCTCAGACCTTCACAATGTCAATGTGACGCTCTAACCAACTGAGCTATGCGCCCGAATTGGGCAGGGAGGGAATCGAACCCCCGAAGGCTAATGCCAGGTGATTTACAGTCACCCCCGTTTGACCGCTTCGGTACCTGCCCAAAATTTTATTCTCCTTGAAAAGCCCAAGAGCGGATTTGAACCGCTGACCTACTCCTTACCATGGAGTTGCTCTACCAACTGAGCTACCTGGGCCCAACTGCGCTCCAATATTCATCGGAGCTTCGATGGGCGAACAAAAGTATGTTTAACATCTTCTCGCCCTTCCGAAGCTCAAATGCAATTTGAGCGAAGGAGGGAGCTACCTGGGCATCTCCTCTTTAATTTCATTTACCTTTATTTGATATTCTTCAATTTTCTGATTTTCCGGATTGGCGATTTTCAAAGCATCCAGAGTTTGTTGAGCTAGTGTTTTTTTACTTAAATCCAGGGCGGTATCCAAAAGAATATTTAAATTCTTGGGATTGGCGGGTTCAAGCTTTACCGCTTCCTGATATTGAATCAACGCTTTATCCGTCTCCCCTTTGGCCGCGTAAACTTTTCCCAAATCAATGTGATGCGCCGCCAAATCCGGATTTTGCGCGATGGATTCCAAAAGATCGGTCTCCGCTTGGTCAAAATTGCCCAGATTTGTTTCCACGGTAGCCAGCTCCGCGTACGCCTCGTCGTCTTTTTTATTCAGCTTGATCGCCTGTTTTAAGACTTCTTTCGCATTGTCATATTCTTTTAGAAACATGTAAATCTTGCCCAATCCTTTGTAAGCCGCGATGTTTTTCGGATCCAGGCTTAAAATCTCTATATACTTTTTTTCCGCTTCGCGGTATTGTTCGCCGTTTGCCAATTCATCGGCCTGATTGATCATAGCGCGAAGCTTGGCCGCTTTTTCTTCGGATGAAAGTTTTGTTTTCCAAGCTTTTTTCAATTGCTCTTCGTATCGATTTTCCAATTCAACGATTTTTTGAACCAATAATTTTCCCGCGGATCGCATTTGCCCGAACACCAAATTGAATCCAACCAAAAAAACTTTGCCGTGTCCGCGCAATTTTCTGCGCAAGCGATCCTCAAGAAGATGATGCCGCTGCGCGCGCTCTTTTTCAATTTGAATTTTTTCCAAATCAATCGCGGAAATGGACGAAAGCTTGCGTACAATCATCGCCGCCGCAACAATGCCACTCGCCAATATTATCAAAATCAACAAAAGATCGATATTGAAAAAAATTGCGATATTTTGCATATGTTAAGAATATGCCCCGTGCAGGATTCGAACCTACGACCATCTCCTTAAAAGGGAGCTGCTCTGCCAACTGAGCTAACGGGGCTCAAAGCACCATAAAATTCTACACAAAAGCGATGCAAATGTCAAATCTTGCGGTACAAAAAGAATCGGGCTCATTTTTGATATGAGCCCGCAAAAGACCGTGTTAAAAAATCAATAATTATCCCATTCGGCGGTACCGTACCCCTGGCAAAACGGACACTTCTCCTTGGTTACTAAATCCTTAAAACCAAACACGCATAAACCGAATTCCGACGCAGGACATGGTTCTTTAGACATTACCCTATACACAATTATTGCTTCGAGACGCTCCAAACTCAAATGAACCTCATCGTCCACCAAACAAACATCAATCCCAAACTCGTTATGAATCTCAAAAATTTTCTTATCTTTAGAAATATCCGCTATGCGGCATAGGAGCGTTTTTACCGCTTTTTCTTTTTCCGCGCGCAATTTTTCACGCTTTTTCTCGATAATAGCTTCCAATTCATGTTCCGATATGGCGCCGATTCCATTTAAAAAAACAGTTTCCTGCTTCATCGCCCACCTCCTTGTTAAGGGTTAGAATATAGGGAACAAATCCAAACTTTTTTGTTTGGCATCCTTTATATTATATAAAAAATATCCGATTCGTCAAGGCCTTAGGACATTTATTGATCTTGCGCTATTTTAAAAAAAAGACCATTTTAGTAAATATATTTCTGGCCTTATGCGGATTTCATGCCTTATTCAACCATTGGTTTTCAAATATTTTCCAATCCTTCTCAACCCTTCTTTTATTTTTTGAATATCCAGCGCGTAGCTTAGGCGGATGCGGTCGGGCGAGCCAAACCAAGCGCCGTCGTAAACTATGACTTTATATTTATAAAAAAGATCAGACACGACTTTTGAAGGATTTTTCATTTTGGGAAAAACATAAAAAGCGCCTTCCGGCTTCCAAAGATCCAGTTCTAAATTTTTCAATCCGGCATAAATGAAATCTCTCCGCTTTTTCCATATTTCCTTTTGTTTCTCAATATAGCTTTTTGGCGCCAAAAGCGCGGCCACAGCCATTTCTTGCGCCAATGTGTTTGTGTTCATTGAAGTATGCACTTTCATCTCAATTGTTTTTTGCACTAAATTCTTATCGGGAGAATACAAATATCCCACGCGCAGGCCGCACATTCCAAAAGTCTTGGAAAACGAATTGACCGTAATCACCTGTTTTCCTTTTGGCACATAATTTTCCCGCTCGTAAATCAGGTCTTTGTAGACTTCGTCTGAAATCAGATAAATACCGAGTTTTTGCGTAATTCTTTCAATTTGCTTGAGCGTTTCAATGTCTTCCACCCGGCCGGTCGGATTGGACGGAGAATTTATCAAAACAGCGGCACAGCCGCGCGCTTTTTTCTCAAAATCATACAGGTCAATTCTGCCGTCTTTCAAGTCGGTGCATACCGGTGTCAATCCGGCAAACTTCACCATAAAGGGATAAGAATAATAATACGGCCGCGGCATTAATACTTTTCGCCTTTTTGAAACGCCGGACAAAACGCGAAAAATCAAATCCAGCGCTTCGGACGCGCCGTTGCAAATCACAAAATTATGAGCGTCCGCTCCCATATATTCTTTTGCCAAAAGATCCCGCAATCTCTCTTCCCCTTGAATTAATCCGTATTTAAAAGTACGCTGTTTCTTGGATAAGACAGAAAAAACTTCCTTGGGCGGCGGCAAATCCGGCTGGCCGCTGCCGAAAGAAATAATCCCTTTGCCTTGCTTGCCTATAAAAAACGAGGAGCTTTCAATTTTTTTCATAATTACTCGCAGCATTTTTCGTATTCTTCCGGCGACACATTGGCCACTTCTTTGAAAATCTTCTTTTTTTCTTTATCGTCAAGCACATCGTCAATCCATCCGTAAAGCATTTGCTCTTCTTTGAAATTATGCGCGGAAATCAGATCTCTGAAATCTTCTTCAAATTTTTTGATTTTTTTGAATTCTTTAGCGCTCTCGCCGGCCACACAATCATGGATTCCTTCCAAAAGCTTTTTTATTTCCTTGTGATCGGAGCGCATCGCTTCGGTGGGTCCGCCCCGCGTCAAGCCTTTCTTCTTTTCAAAAATCGGAAAAAATATTTTTTCTTCCCGTACAATGTGCCGGCGCAAGCCGTAATTGAATTCAATGAAATATTTTTTGGCTTCCGAAGCGTTTTTCGCGTCTTCCATTTTACTGAAAATCCCATCCAACCGATGATGGTCTTCCATCATAAAATCCAAAATCGTTTGCGGCATAGTATTGATTGATTAAAAAAATTAAATAAATAATATTTCAATTTCGGGCTGCTGGGAATTGAACCCAGTCTACATGCACCCCATGCATGCGTACTACCGGTATACGACAGCCCGAACATACCAAATTCATTTTACAAGAAAAATCAAAAAAAGAAAAGGCGCAAAATTTACATACATTTTGCGCCTTAAAACCGACAAACTAAACCCGGCCATAATCGTCATCAAACCGCTCAATGTCGTCTTCCAGAAATTTCCCATTTGTCAAATACCATGTTTGCGCTTTAATGTGCGATATTATCGGATAATATAATAAAATGGTTTCGCCTCTTTGTCTTTCTTGAAATAAACAGCTGAATACGACAATGGGCTTCGCTGGAGGTCAATTAGATACTCAATGGTAAAAACACCTCTTGATGGATCATAAACCGGCACCCCATGATACGGTAAACGGACACACTCGCTGTTGACTGGAATAACACCCAATCGATTGGGCTTCGGAGAAACAGAAAGGGCAACAGCGCGAGGTACGACTTTTTCAAGATATTGGACATCGTCGCGAACGCGCAGATACGCATGATATTGGAAAATAGACGCGCGAGCTCTTTGACGAATATCTTCGCGAATTGTCTTCACTGTTTCTGATACGCTATCGTCCGGCAAATGATCGTTATAAACATCCATTAAAAGAACTGTATCGTTCTTGCGGGGCGCGATAATGCGAAGAACAGCATCAAGCGTGCCGTTGTATGCTTCGCGTATTTTCAGGTCTCCTTGTTTATGCATTTCTTCAAGCAGTCGAACCTTTTCTTGAAAATGTTTTGAAAAATCAGGAATCGTCTTTTCCATCTCTGAAAGATCAAAGATGCGCAACTGCTTCTCAAAGCAAAGCATATCAATCAGCTCTTTTAAAAAATCGCGATAAGCGATCCAATTCGCGTCTTCAACGCCCGTAAAACGCCCGAACGCCCCTTCGGTAAATATTGTTATAATAGCGCCAGACGAATAAATCTTTTGAATTTCCGTTGCAATAAAATGCAAACGGATCAAAGAAAGGACTTCTCCCATGTCGGGATAAACGCGATTAGTCTTCAATGGGACGGGAATTTTAAAAGGAAATCCAAGGATCGTAAACTGAATAGGAATATTTTGCCGAATAAAATAATTCAAACGATCAATCCATCCGGCTTTTCCTTGAATAATAAATTTCTTTGGACCAAACCGAATTTGGTCACCCTCAAAAATAGAGAGTATTTTTTCCGCATCGGTTTTGCCGGATAACGAAAAATTCGGTTGAGAGGTTCGTGAAACCACCTCGCGCAAATCCTCTTCAGAAATATATTTTTTCTCAACAATATTTTGGCGAATATTTTTATCGGACAAGTCGTAAAAAGGAACATATGGGTAAACATTGGGATTTGATTGAAGTTTCATAAGAAAGCGAGTCAATGGGTTTAATATAATATCATCATACCAAATTTTCATCAAAATTCAAAAATAGGGCTGGTTGCATTTTAAGCGCATCCAGCCCAAACATAATTATCCCGTTTATCGTCTCTCCACCTCATAATAAAAGGTGAAAAGATCTTCGTTATCGCCGAATTCTTTTGCTGATATTTTTATCGGCTTGGCGTTCGAGAATTCATGAGCGATGCGGTATTCAGGAATAATCTGAAGCCGGCAGGAACCATTCAATCCCCGCGAAACAACAGGCATCCCATGATTAATAAGGGCGGGAGAAGTGATATCAAAAACAATCCTCTTGTTTTTATCCGTAATACAGGCATCAAGAAAGGGCGCGCCGACGATCTCCGCAAACATATTTACGGATTTCCGATACGCTAAGTGCTGCGCAACAACTTTACTCGTGCGCTCAGCGCGGCTCCACAGCTCTTCTCCAATTAACTCGCGTATCTGTCCGTAATCTCTTTTCCGCTGCCTGTACAGATAGTCCATAGCACATCGCTCTTTCATTTGAGGAAAAGAACAAGCAGCCGCATAAATCTGCGCATCATTAACCTTCACCGGCATTTTTTCCACCTCCGAAGATGGAAATTTCTCGGAACTCATTTCAACAATCGCAATTGGCGCGTCAATCCTCTGAAATAACCCTCTGACGCTCTTTAGAAACTTCTCTACATATCCCGCCTCAATGTCGAAAAAGCGGGAAAGTAAAGCCGCCTCATCAAAAACGATGATCTTCACTCCGGGGCGATAAACCATTTTAACTTTCTTTTGAAGAGACTTAAAAAAATACCCGAAATGGATCCACCCAAGAGACGGAAAATGAATAAATTCGCGGTACTTCAACGAATTGTTGACCCGCAATCCAATGGCCAGCGAAAGGGTAATCGGAATGGGGGCGCCTCGAGATATATGATAGTCAATGACTGTAATAAGATCTTGTTCTTCGCGGCTATCGATTTTCATCCGCCCTTCCCGATGCGCTTGCGCGCAAATAATTTTGAAAACTTTCTCGGCTACTCCAACTGCCTTTGGAGGCACGAACCCTATTAAACGAGAATCAATAAGATTCTCATAATACCGGCATTCTTCCGAAAGCGTCGTTTCTTTCATTGCTTGTTCCTCCTTAATGATTGTTAAAAAATCCTTCTTCCTTCCCATTGTTCGCTAAAATATAAAAAGAACAGAAATTTTGGTCGGGGTACTTGGATTTGAACCAAGATGCCTCCGTATTATTATACGGCGCTCAGCCAATTGAGCTACACCCCGTCGCAAAAATAAAGACCCCGCTCCTTTGGCAGGAACGGGGTTGCAGATTTGAAGTTTTTATGATTTTAATTACCCACGATCATACCAAAAGGCTGGCTTTTTAATAAGCCAGACAAAAGTCGGGAGGACAACCAAATGGGATGTGGATAACTTTTTCATAATGTTTAAATTTTACACCCGTTAGAAAAATCTGTCAAATTGAAAAAATCAGCCGCTGGATTTCCTGCGCGAATTCGCCTGTCCGCGGGCGTTTTTAGAAATATTGGCCATAATGCCGATGGCCGCGAATAAAGAGGCAAGCGCTGTGCCGCCGTAGCTGAAAAAAGGCATCGGCACCCCGGTGAGAGGCACCAGAGCGATATTCGCTCCGATATGCGCCAGCGTCTGATACCCTATCCAAGCGACAATTCCCGCGCCCAACAATTTTCCAAAATCATCATGCGCGGATCGCGCGATATTTATCCCGCGCAAAAGCCAATTCAAAAACAAAAATATAATTCCCATAACCACGATCAGTCCAAGCTCTTCGGCCATAATGGCGAAAATTGAATCAGAAGTCACTTCGGGCAGGAAATTATATTTTTGGCGCGAATGCCCGTATCCCAGCCCCAAAATTCCGCCTGATCCTACAGCCATCATCGCCTGATTGACATGATAGCCGATGCCCTTGGGATCAAGCTCCGGATGCAAGAATACCGAGAATCTGTCAAACCTGTACGGCTCAATCAATATCATCAGCATAAGCCCTATCGCCATAATACTTAAAAATATCCCAATATGCGATAATTTTCCGCCGGCGATGAAATACATCACGAATGAAAAAGCGATAATGACCGAGAGTGTGCCCAAATCCGGCTCCATTAATAAAAGCATGGATACGACTCCAAGCAAAAAAATAAATGTAATAAAAATGTCTTTATTTTTTTTAATATCGTCTTTTTTAGCAGACAACCAAGACGCCAGATACACCAGAAAACTTATTTTAATAAATTCGCTCGGCTGAAAATTAAACAAGCCAAAGACATTGATCCATCGCCTCGCTCCGCCAAAGCTTACGCCGATTCCCGGGATTAAAACCAGGACAAGAAAAAAAACAGTGATGCCGAGCGCTATCGGTGCGACTTTTTTTATCAAATGATAGTCAATTTTTGAAAAAATTAAAAACAATATTATGCCGGGCAATACGCCGTTTATCAGCTGGTGTTTTAAAAAATAATACCCATCGTCAAACCGCTCTACGCCTTCCACGGCCGAAGCCGAAGCCAAGACGGCCAGGCCGATCAAAACAATGGCGCCAAAAATTCCTAAAAATTTATAATCCGGCTTATTCATAATTATTCAGTTTTTCGCGGCTTTAATTCTTTTACGGCTTTTACGAATTTTTCTCCGCGATCAAATTCATGTAAAAATAATCCGAAGCTGGCAGTACCCGGTGAAAGCAATACTATATCGCCGGTCTTCGCGAGACTGGCCGCGGCATTTACCGCGAAATCCATAGATTGGGCGTCGATAATCTGATCCAATTTTAATGATTCATTTAATATTTTTTTGGTCGCGGTGCCGGGAAATACGACTAAAATTTTCACGAATCTATTTATTGCCTTTGCCATTTCCTTATAATCCAATTTTTTGTTGGCTCCGCCGGCGATTAAGATTATATTTTTGTCGTCAGCGCTGCCTAATGTTTTTAACGCCGAAATCGCGGCATCGGGCGCTGTGGCGGTTGTATCGTTATAATATTTAACGCTGCTTAAAATCCTGATCAATTCCAAACGATTCGGAACGCCTTTGAATAGAGCAATTTGTTTTCTAATAATATTGCCGGGAACTCTCAATATTTTTGCAACACAGACTGCGGCCAAAATATTTTCAATATTATGCTCGCCGGGAACCTGAATTTCCGAAAGCGGCATTATTTTTTGTTTATCAAAATAAATCCAGCCGTTTTTTATAAACGCGCCGTTTATTTTTACGACTTTGCTAAACCAAATAATTCTTCGCCCATACTTGATATACTTTTCACCCAATGTACGCAAAATCGCATTATCGTAATTCAAGACCGCGCTATCCCCCATCGTTTGAAATTTTATAATATTCTCCTTGGCGGCGATATAAGCGGAGTAAGACTGGTAACGATTGAGATGATCTTGATAAATATTTGTAATTACGGCGATTCGCGGACTGGTGCGAATTTTTTCCAATCCCTCCAATTGCCAAGAAGACAATTCTAAAACAACCGGCGCATCTTTCTCAACTTTGTCGGCGATATCAAGCATGGCCGTATCTCTTATGTTTCCGGCCAGAAGAGCTTTGGGCCATTTCACTCTCAATATTTTATGAACCAAGGTGGAGGTGGTGGACTTGCCTTTCGTGCCGGTAATGCCTATTATATTTTTTGATTTGGCGTATTTTAAAAAAAGACCTGCCTCATTGACAATTTCTGTGCCGAATTTTTTGGTGATTTTCAAATAGGGGGAATCATACGGCACGCCCGGATTTTGCGCCACAATGTCGGCCTTTTTAAAATCTTCCTGGCGGTGTTTTCCTAAAATATAAACAATCGGCAATCCTTTTAATTTATCAAGCGACGGTTTGAGTATTTTTTTATCGCGCAAATCCGTGACTGTCACTTCCGCTCCGCGCTTCACAAGCCAGCGCGCCGCCGCCACTCCCCCGCCATGAAGACCCAAACCCATCACTAAGACTTTTTTATTTTTAAATTCGTTAAGCATATTATTTGCCCAGAAAGCTAATCTGTTCTTTTATTTCTTCGTCCTCAATTTTCCTGAAAAGCGGTACTGTATTGGTAATGATAAGTTTATCCGGTTCGGGATATTGCCAAATTTCCGCGGCCAATCCGCTTTGAATCATAAGTGTAATTTTTTCCGAAATTCTGGGCAAATACGGCCGCACTAGTATTGCTAAACACTTGACAACATGCCCGGCAATTGCCAAATCGTTTTCCGCCTTATCGCGATTTGTTTTTATCACTGTCCAAGGCGCTGATGAATTTATATACCGATTGCCGTGTTCTGTGAGCGCAAAAATCTCCCGCAAACCTTCCCGAAAATGCGTTTGTTTTATTGCTTTGCCGGCAAAGTCAAAACATTTTTCCGCTTTAATCAAAAATTCCTTTTGCTCATTATTTAATTTTTTTGGCATCCGGACTCCTTCAAAAAAATTATTTTTAATAAACGCCAGCACGCGATTGACAAAATTTCCAAAAGTGCCGATCAATTCGGAGTTCACGCGCTTTTGATATTCTTGCCAGAAAAAATCCGCGTCCGCATTTTCCGGACCGGCCATTATCATATAATAGCGCAGAGTATCGGCGTCAAATTTTTGCAAAAACTCCGGAACCCACACAGCCCAGTGCCGGCTTTTGGAAAATTGCTTGCTCTCTAAAGTTAAATACTCGGACGAAACAATGTAGTCCGGTAAGCGCAAATTCTTATCATAAACCATAAGCATGGCGGGCCAAATTATGGTATGAAAAATAATATTATCCTTGCCGTGAATATAATAATGCGCCGTATTTTCATTT
>Ga0209541_10003917_pt1 | contig 26880 bp, 36 predicted proteins | sample RifCSPlowO2_01_FD_184027 | JGI IMG/M metagenome (GOLD analysis project Ga0209541, IMG submission 184027) | Groundwater microbial communities from Rifle, Colorado - Rifle CSP2_plank lowO2_0.1 (SPAdes) (version 2) | ecosystem: Environmental > Aquatic > Deep subsurface > Groundwater | place... | reverse complement strand
TTATGGATTCTAATGGAAATGTTAGCCCTGTTTTCTTTGTTGAAATCTTCTTTGAAGAAAAAGACGATTCAATTATTTTTACTAAAGAATCTGTTGTTCCAGAATTCAACCATTACATCTTAACCAAGCACGATTATAATGTAGAAGAAATAAATAAAATTCGCTTAGAAATTGAGGAAGAAGAAGATTTTTCTATTAAGCTCCAAAAAATAACAGAATTGCTTAAACTTGATAATAAAAATATTTTTTCTGAACTTGAACAAAACCCATTGGGTGTAAAGCTATCACCTCAATTGATAAACAAAGCAATTTTATATTTTGGGGGGAGAATGGGCTTTACCAGAGGGTTAGTAGATGAATTACAAAAACTGAAAAAATTAACTCAGCATCAATTAGAATCAACATCATTGGGAATTTTGTTTAATGAGAAAAGAAAGGAAACATCAGAAAACAAAAGATATCTTCTGGAGATATTTAGTCTAAATGAATCACAAGAGAAAGCAGTTGAAAATGCTTTTTCAAGTAATATTAGCGTGATTACCGGACCGCCAGGCACAGGAAAATCCCAAGTAGTTCTTAATATCATTGCCAATGCTGTTTGGAATGATAAAACAGTATTATTTGCAAGTAAGAATAATTGGGCAGTGGATGTAGTAAATGACAAACTTAAAACAGTTTTATCTAAAGACCTAATTGTGAGGATGGGTTCAAGTAAACACAGAAAAAATGCTAAATTACAGATTGACAAACTGTTTCAAGACGTAAATTCTCTGAAAATATCTTCCGACTTTGAGAAGAGTAAACAAGGCATAGCTCATTTAAACGTGGATATTCAGGAATTGAAGGCTAAAATCAATTATTCATCTAATTTAAACACTAAAATTGATGGATGTAATGAAAAAAAAGATACTCTAATTGGCACACTACCAAGTAAATTGAAGCAAGATGTTCAAAATAAAATCTATCTTTTCTTAAATAAACTCAGTATTAAAGATGATACAACTTCAGTAAATAATCTCATTTCAAGCATTAAAATACTCAATGAGAAAATAAGGAAAGAAGAAGATAACTTAAATAATATCACTACAGAAAGCAATATATCTGTAAAGTTACATAAATTATTGGAAGGAGATAAGTATAATAACATTGATATATTAGACCTTAAAAGGGACATTGAATTATTATCTAAAGAAGGCAACTTTATAAAAAGAATAATCAAAAAAATTTTCCCTAAATATTTCTTAAACCAAGAATATAACCTATTTAGGAAATATTATGGACTATTGGATCAGGATATAAAGAATTATTTTGATAAGCATATAGAATTTAATTCTAAAAACATTAAGACAAACTTAGGACTAATCTTAACTTTAAAAAAATTATCACAAATAAAAAAAGAAATAGATGGGCTTAATAACGAGGAAGATAAATTAGTTGAAAAAAAAAGAGGTATTTTTAATAAATATTATCTTCAATTGCCTAGTCATGCCAAAAAGTTTATTGAATCAAATACTACGAGAGATGATAACTTTGTTAAGCAATTCTTAAGCTGGATGTTAGTTCTGAAAGACATAATTAATTTGTTTGAGGAGGTTAATACTATAAAAAACCAGCTCTTTAATGAACCATCATTTTATAGTATACAAAATAAAATTGAAGAATTCCAAAAAAAGAAAATTAAATTATCCAGGAATGTATTTGAAAATTATTGGTTTGAAAAACTAAAGAAAACCTCCATCCATGATGAAAACCATGTTTCCAGATACATTGACGCATCAGAGAAATTGGAAAAATATGTTGAAGATTACTCTTTGTGGAGACAATTGGTAGGGGAACAAGAAAGCGAAATTCAAGAATTATTATCTTTCCTCCCAATTTGGGTTGTAACTAACCTTTCAGCAAAAAATAGCCTTCCCCTAAAAGAAAATCTTTTTGATTTGTTAATTATTGATGAGGCTTCACAATGCGATATTGCTTCTGCTTTACCTTTGTTCTACAGAGCAAAACAAGTAGTAATTATTGGTGATCCTAAACAATTAAAACATATTTCATTACTTAGGGAGACCGAAGATAAGAAAGTTGCTTTAGAAAATAAAATCTCTGAGTTGTATTTGGATTATGCTTACAGTAAAAATTCCCTTTATGATATTGCAAAGGAAACAATAAAAACTATGAATAAGTCACCAATATTATTAAATCAACATTATCGTTCCTACAGGGACATCATTAGTTTTTCTAACGAGTATTTTTATGATAAAAAATTAAACATAATGACTGATGAAAGCAAATTAATTCCTGATAGTGTCCATCCCAAAGGTGTCAAGTGGGTTGATGTTCGTGGTAAAACTAGCCAAACTAAAAGCCCATACAACAAAGAAGAAGCAATAGAAATAATAAAAATTCTCAAAAGTTTTCAAAAATCAAATTTAAAGAAAATTTCTTTTGGGATTGTAACTTTGTTTAGGGCTCAGATGGAATTAATTGCTGATATTATTAACAAAACTAAAGAATTAAAGAATATGGATATTGCAGTAGGAACTACTCATAGATTTCAAGGAGATGAAAAAGATATAATTATATTCTCACCAGCAATATCGCAAGATATAAAACAAACAACACTTAACTGGATTCATACAACCACACAATTGTTGAATGTAGCCATTACCAGAGCAAGAAGTGTTCTCATCATTGTAGGCGATAAGAAAAAATGCTATGACGCAGGAGGTTTTCTTAAAAATCTGGCAGAATATGCCCATTCTAAAAAAGAATTAGATGTTAATTTTGATTCTCCTGCTGAAGAGGAGTTATTCAGGAAATTAACTATAGAAAAAATTAAAGTTCTTCCTCAATATGAAATAAAAGTAAGAGAAAAAAAACTTTATCGGCTTGATTTTGCTTTGTTCATAAATGATAGTAAATATGATATTGAAGTAGATGGTGATAAAGCCCATTCTCAAAAAATTGAATCTGATAATCTACGAGATATTCATCTAAGAATGGGTGGGTGGAAGATTAGAAGATTTCAAGCGAGCGAAATTTATAATAATATTAATGGAGTTGTAGAAGAAATTAAACGACTTTGTTAACGAGAGAGCCTTATTCTTAACTTTACACTGGAAAACTACGGCGACAACTGGATTTACGGCGGGTTTTCGAACTTTTCGGACAAAACTTTACCCCACGTTGTAGGGTAAAGGCATTTAACACGGATTTCCGATAAGTTTAGATACATTTTCTTTTAATTCTGGGCTTACTGGTAAATACCTAAGCATCATAGACTTTAAAAGCCAATTATCTTTTTTTTGTTTAAGATGTGCTTCTAGCACCCTATCCCTAACATAACCATTGGAAATACATCCATCAATGTAGTAATGCACTTCTAAATTTGTTCCGGGTGCTGTGCTTCCTTCAACATCAATATGGTGGTAAACAACCTCTCTTTCTTTTAAATTTACAGTTGCTGGAATTGTCTTATCACACCACAAAAGCAAATCTTCGTTAGGAATATGGCCAAATATATCCCTATTCTGTTCCAATATCAATTGGCTCTCTGCCATATACATCAAAAGAAAAAGTCCTGTGCCCTTGGTTTACGCTTAGCTCAACACCAGTACCTGGATTGAACAATCTAAGCAATTCTTTTGCCCAATCATTGTCTGATAAAGCCATATAAAACGGAGTAACCCCATATACTATTTAAATTTATTATCATTCAATGAAAAATTATATAAAGAGTTGATTATACTAAATATCTAAGGGTGGGAAAGTGCAGGAAGTTGTTATTACATACGAAACCTTATTTGAGCTTCTTAAACGAGAAAGGGAGCGAACAGATTTGCAGAAGTTAGAGCCTACATTTTTTAGCGATGCTATACACTATATCAAAGAAAAGAAGAAGATACTAGAGGCCAAGAGCGACTCTGCTTTTGCCTCTGAAGAGCGAAAAAAGACAGAACGGCAGCTGGAGAATATATACAAAATAATAAAAGAGCTTTACGAAAGAAGGGAAAAGAAGATAATCAGCTTGGCTCTTGACAAAAGCAGGACAAAATCCAACCTTATAGACACAACAGCGCTGTTGAAGGAAGAAAAAGTGTTTTTTGATGCTGTCATCTCGCTTCTTGATAATTATAGGGACTCAATTTTGTATGCTGTGCTCAACGAGAAGATGCCTTTTATGCAGGCATTCGAGGATAAGGCAAAAAAAGAGGAGTTTAAGCCGGCAATTGAATTAAAAAAATCAACAAAACTTGTAAGGTTTACACATCCTGTGCCGAAGTTTGTAGGGCCAGAGCTTGAAGAGTATGGCCCATTTGAGGAAGAGGATATTGCAAATCTTCCTGTTGAAGTGGCTGAGGTGCTTATAAGCAAAGGAAAGTCTGAAGAGATAAAGGAAGAGTAAAATGTCAAAGGGAAGAAGTATAAATCAGTTAATCAGATTGCACGAGCAAGGCAAAATAGGCGAAAAGAAAGAAGAAATAGCTACTTTTGATGTGGTAAAAGCAGGCAATATGCACGGTATTGGTAAATTATCAAATTTGTATAATACTGGTTCTTCTCCATTTACATCTACTGCAAAACCAGAAAAAGAAACTGGATTTCTTAATCCCCATTCAGTTTTAAAGAGACCTGTTGACATATCTGGAGTCCATACATTTATAACAATTGCTGCAACATCGTTTTTCCATTTTTTATTTGGAATATCTTCTGCTCCTATAACATAGCGATGAAATCCTCTAAAAAGAATATAATGTGTAGCTGATGATGGTGACTTTTTTAACTCATATTGCCTATCTCACTGTCTGGCAACAGGAGTAAACTTATCATCTGAAACTTGCTCTAATCTTATTGATTGTATTTCATCAGGAAACAAATAAATCTTTTCTTGCATAATTGAACTACTATCTGCTAGGTCTATCATCAAATAAGCAAGCACACTATCTCTAAAAGCATCAGTTTCTACAGCAATGTTTGGACATGAAGCTCCCATTGCATTTCTTTCTCCATGTAAAATAAACAATAGGCCAATTTATAAATCTTTCTATTTAGTTACCACTATTAAATTAAAAATAATCTAGTTCACCTTACCAATTCAACATAGCATGCTGTTTCTTGAAATGATGATACGTAGTCCACATTACTTTTTTAACGCTTGCTTCTGCGCTGCCCCTTGCGATGGCAAGCTTCATAACATCAGTTTGCGTGGTTTTTTTCTTGGCCTTTGCCTGCTTAAGCTCTTTTTTCTCTTTAAATGAGCTGAATAATTCTGCAAATCCTTCAAAAATAGATAAGAATGGCCCTGCCTGCTTATGCGCTTTTTTAGTTTCCTTTTTCTCCTCAAACTCTTCTCCTGCTTCTTTTAGATACCTCATTAGCTCATCTCCCAGCGCCTCTAAAGCAGCCTTGACCGAGCCGTCTATGATGCCGAGCAACTGAAAGTCTTCATGCTCTTTCATTTTCTTGTAGTTTTCAATTTCCTTATCTGTCCAAGCATAAGCTCTAAAGTCTATTTCTATTCTTCCAAGATGCAATGGTCCTCTTTGGTATTCCTGCGAGTAGCTCATCTCAGGCCTTGTCCTAAAAAGATAGTGCATCAGAATGCATTGGTTGACTGGCCCAGACGGCTTTATTGCCAATGTCTCAATCTCAATCATTGAGCTTTCAAAAGCAGCTATCAAGTCAGGAGTGTCTGTTTTGCTTTGGTCAAGCTGCATTCTCTGTATGTTCTTTAAGTATGGCTTAACCCAAATCATGTACATCCTGATTATCTCAAAATGCTGTCTGAGATACTTTAGCGTGAACTTTCTTCTGTTTTTAAGCTCTTCATAAGAATGCTCTTTCCATGCTAAATACGCCCTTAGCTTTCTCTTCAAAACTTCTTTTACCTTTCTGTTGAACTGGCCCCTTTCCTTATCAACTACAACATCAACATCCTCCTGCTTTTTTGGGTTAGTGCTGAAAAATAAGTCAGGAAGCGTGGTAAACTGGACTTCTCGCGCCATGCCATAAACAGAAGCTGGGTTTTTGGCCCCTTGCTCGACTAAGTCAACCCATATTCCTTTAAGCGTTATTTCAGCGCTCTCTGCGCTTGGGCTGTTTGTGTAGCTGTCAGCATAATAGCTAAGCCTTTCATCAAGAATTCTCATTTCCCTGACTAGCTGGAATAACTCCCTAACCATTTTCCCTATTGTTGCAAGAAACTGGCTTACCTTATCCTGCTGAAGCCCTATTCTTTGCTGTGATGCGCCAAAAAAAGCAGAATTCTCAGCAGCTGCAAAGACATCTGTGATCTTATCTATTCTTGGGAATCCTCCAAAATACCTTAAATAATGCAGGGTCCAAAAGTATGGCTCTTCAATTGATATGTTATACCCTTCATAATGCAGCCTATACCTTCTTGCAGGCGTAGGATAGCCCGTATTAGTTTTCGAGCCTCTAAACTCCTCGCTGGCCTCATTATCAGCTTTATTCTCTCCTTTTACAAATCCGTGTTTTATTAAGTCTGCGTCAGTTACCATATCGAATTCAAAAAATTTTAATTTCTTTGAAATTAAAATTTTTTCTAAAGTTTTACTTCTGAAAATTTTTAATCCTTTAGATTAAAAATTTTTTGATTATTTGATTATATTATTCATAAATCCTCAGCTCATCATTCTGGTAAGCATACTTTTGATAAGCTTGCTTTGTTTTTCTTTCATTCAAATTTAAGTCTATTATGTCGCTTTTGCTAAGCATTTCTTCTATTTCCACTGTTGTTTTTCCCATCAATTCAGCCAAATCTTTTATTTTCAGTTTTCATCACCCCGTTTCTTTTTTATTTCCAATACAAAGCCCTCTTTGTGCTTCTTGAAATCTACTTCCATGCCTTTTTCAAGGCCTTCGTACTCTGCAAGAAGCTTAGGGATTGTGATAACCAATTGTCCAGAAGGCAATTTTTGAATTTTTACCATATTAAAAATAAAAAATTCAAAGGCAAATCCTTTGAATTTTTTCTCTTTTTATTAATAGTATTTTTAATAGTATACCAAATATTATTTTAAATATTTTTAAACATATCTTCAAGAATATTTTTAGTAATAGTATATAAATCTTGTGGTTTTTGGTATGTGCATAGCATTAAAGAAGTGCCCTTAATTCTGTAAATTTATTTTTATCTTGCAGTTTCCATGTTGCAAGTAGTGTCATGATTACGGAGAATATTTTTGCTCCGTCTTCATTTCTTAAAGTTCCAATAATCTTTTTGAAAACTACTGGTTCTCTTAGCGGTCTTTCTGCGTTATTGTTTGTTGGGTGTATACGAGGATGAAGTATCCTCGTGAACCAGTAAGGCAGTCCATTCTTGATTTTTGTGATGATTTCCCCCAGATGTCTATAGCTTGAATATATTTGTGTGAGTTGCTCCATCTCTTTATTGCATTTTCTGTAGATGGCTTCTCTTTTCTTGATTGATGTCTTAACCGTGACACTGCAAACTTTTTCAAATAAGTCTTTCATCCATTCGTGCATTGGCTTTGCATCATCATATTTATCAGCATAATCTTTTGTTTCTCGCAGTATGTGTGCCCAGCACCTTTGAAGGTATTTGGTGTATTCTTCATATGCTGATAAGCCATCGCAAGTAATGCTTCCTCCGTAATGATAGCCTAATATTTCATCCAATACATTTCTATTTCGTTCTCTTCGTATCACGAAGAAAACATATTTTTCTGACCTAAAAATCCAGAGATAATACCAGACACCCTGTACTTTAATTTTTGTTTCATCTATGTTGAGATGTTTTGCTTTTCTTATCTTCATCTTGATTGTGTTATACGCTGGTGTTGCTTTGTCAGCAACTCTTTTGGTTATGTCGTAAACTGCTTTTGATGTGAGCGTTAATCCTTGTTGTCTGCCAATGGATTCGACTGTTTTTCTCAAGGGTAGTCTGTCGTCAAATCTTAGTAGAGTTACGTATGCTTGGGCATTTTTTCCAATAATACCTTGTTCAGGTGTGTCTTTGTGTTTTGATTCCCAGCAAAAGCCACAATTGTGGCATTCGTAATATCCCCATCGTGCTTCAACTACATTTGTTGGCTGTGGCTTGGATATTTCCTCGTAAACTTTCTTGAGAATTTCCTTAGGTTTATTGTGTTTGCCACATTTTTTGCAAACGCCATCAAAATTGTTCTTGAAATGTGTTGGTTGTTTTCTCTCTCTTGTTGCTCCTTTATATCCTGTTTTCTTGCCAACAGGCAAGCCTGTTTTTGAAACAAAGTTAGAGCGGCAAGATACTCTCTCATCTTTGCTTGGAGGAGTATGGGGGTTTTCATATTTGCGAAGTTTACGCTTTAACTTTTCGTTCTCCCTAATCTTCTCGAATAAATCTTCAATAAGTTCATCTTTAGATTTCCCTAAATAATCTTGTTTTTCTAATCGTATCATTTTTCTACCAGAATTATTTTTACTTTTTTACCTACCCATTCAATAGGTACATAGATGCGACCACTATTACCACTCTTTGTTACTTGCTTTTCAAGCATCTCGTAACCTATTAATCGAATTTTACTTTCTTTCATTATTAGCTATAATGTAGCTAACTAATATTTATGTTTTTTGGTATTACAGTATATAGATTAAATTAAAACTAAGAAAAATCAGCTATGCACATACGGTTTTTGATTGAAAACTAATTTTCTAGAAAAATTCCAATATTTTTAGTTAAACCTCAGTTCTATCGCTTATGTGTTTACCATCCCCAAAACTCATCCACTTTACTACATGTTCTTTATACATATTAAAGATATCATAATCAATATACTGCTCAACAAATTTTTCCTTGAATTTTTCCATTATTTCTCTTAACACCTTGTCATTTTCTACATGAATTTCAATAGTCAAGTCATATTTTCCCAATAATTCAAGGGCAAAAAGGCATTTGTTAGTTTCGTCAAAAAAAGTTATTATTGAAGGAATAATCTTGAGGTTTTTTAACTTAAAATTTATTTGTATGAACTCAAGGCCAAGCTTTTCAAAATTTTGGGAGGATGCATAAGCAATAATAATCCCTTTTTTTTCCAGCTTTTTTATCCTGTATTTTACAACCTTTGCATCAACCTTTATTTTTTTGGCTAACTCTACTAAAGGAATTCTTGCATTTGTTGAAAGGATTTTCATGATTTCTATGTCAATTTCGTCAATCTCTGTATTTATTATTTTATCCTGATAGAAAGAGTCCTTTTTTGTTGAACCCGCATAAAGAAATTTTTGGTTTAGACGGTGTGTTGTTAAAACTGTATGAGTTTCTTTTTCAAGAACATAATCGCCAAATTTTTCCTTAAAATCAGTTAGAAATTCTTTAAATTGCCCGGAGTTTTGCACAGCTATAAGAAATATCAAATCGTAAGGACCCTCGCAGCTTCCCAAATAGGCACAGCTTGAGATGTTTTTTAGATATTTAATTATTTCTTGCTCTATTTGTTGCGTTGTATTGTAGAACTTCACAAATGTTTTATAATAGAATTTACCAAGTTTTGATGTATTAAATATAGTATAAAAGTTCTTTATGTAGACTTCCTTCAATAATCTCCTTATCCGAAAATTCACAGTTTCTTTTGATGCTCTTACTTTTCTGGCTATTTCTGTAACAGAAGCTCTGGCGTTTAAGTCGAGCTCATACATTATTTTTTTGTCCAATAAATCTAAATCATGCATAATATTACTAAAAATACTATTTTATATTTAAATATTTTCTTTTTTAGCAATGAATTAATAGTTATTTTTATATATGAAATTGCCAGTCGGTATATGGGGTGTGATGCAGATTGGTTTTAGCTTACAGGATGTGAGGAAAATGCTTGAAGAATTAACTATTGATGACAGAATTAATTTGATTATTGCAATAGATGAATTAATAGATGAGAATAGGCCTTCTGTTGTCTCGATAGGCAATGTTAATGGCAGAATTATTTATGCAAGCACATCAAGTGAATTATATCGCCAGATTTATGCTAATATAGAAAGATTGCCAACTTTTAGAGAATTAATGGAATTAAGGTATTTATCATTCTCAGAGCTAATAAAAGATGTTCCTCAACTAATCCATTATATTGAATTAATCAGCACAAAGGAAAATTTTCAGTTTAACATTAGCGAAGTAAAAGATGCATTTCAGTCTAATAAACAAAAGTATGGAATTTGGCAAGCCAGACTCACTTCATCAACCAATATGGTTTGGATAGGGGATAAAGATACTGGCTCTTTATATTTTTTTGATTGGTTTCCAGACTCTCTGAACAGGATTGCAGACGCAATTCTAAGTGGTGATATTTCAGATGGGGGGTTTAAATATACTCAAGATGCAATTAAAAAGATTATATCAGAAACACCATTGAATAGAAAGATTAGTTGGAATGAGTACACATTATTTCCTGGCGGAAATATGTCAGGAGAAAGATGGCTAAACCATCCTGTCTTCTCTGCAGCAGTTGATGACAGGACTACAATGATAAATTATGTGACAGCACTTAACATATTAAGAAGTCTTCAGATCATCCCACAGCCAAATTCAGGATGGTGCCCAAGAGAAATGAAATCAGGATATGGCAGGCCGATTTCTTTGGGATTTGGCGCTGATGCCTTTTATCCGCCAAATAATACGACTCTGGGGCATTCTGCACTTCTTTTGAATAAATGAAGATGTATTTTTAGGTGAACTTTCAAATGACAGATTATGTTATAATAGTTGATGAGCAAAACAAGGAAATAGGCACGGAAGAAAAAATGAAAGCACATGAAGAAGGATTGTTGCACCGGGCATTCTCCATAGTGATATACAATTCAAAAGGTGAAATGCTTTTACAAAAAAGGGCAGCAACAAAATATCATTCTCAAAATCTATGGTCTAATGCTTGTTGCAGTCATCCAAGGCCAAATGAACGTTTAGAGGATGCAGCAAGAAGAAGGCTTAATGAAGAACTAGGTTTGGAATGCAAGTTGCAAAAAGCTTTCTCTTTTATCTACAGAGCGGATGTTGGAATAGGATTGATAGAACACGAATATGATTTTGTTTTTATTAGCTACACAGATGCTTATCCAAAAGAAAACAAAGTAGAAGTAGCTGAATACAAATGGATGGATAAACTATCTATAAAACAAGATGTGAAACAAAATCCTGAAGACTACACTTCTTGGTTTAGAATACTCTTTGAAAATCTAAAATAAATCCGAGCTGTCAATCAATAAGATGAAAACCAAAAACTTCAGTTCAGAAATCGAAAGCTTCATCCAAGATTATTATATCCCGCAATTAGTTGAAGGAATAAGAGGTATAGGCACCATTCAATTGGATGAATTAAGCGGCAAGGCAGCTAAAGCCATAAGAAAAGGAAATAACATATTTGCATTCGGCAATGGTGGAAGCGAGGCAATTGCAGAGCATCTTGTTTATTCTTTAGAAAAAAGGGTAAGAGGTTTAGGCAATTATAAATATTATAACTGTAAATTTAGCACTTACACTAATCCGAAAATAAGCGAGGCAACTGATGTGCCAAATGCAGAATTGTTTAACGGAAGAATAAGGCAAACAGGCAGAAATGGGGATTTGGCATTTTTGGTTTCTGCAAGCGGAAACTCAGATAACATAAACAATGTTTCACAAGTTTGCAGGCAGGAAGGAGTTAAAACAATATCTCTTTCAGGAGCAGGCAGAATAACTTATGACGCAAAATCAAAAGCAGATTATTCTGTCATAATACCAATAAAAGACCAGCAGATAGGAGAGGATGTAATGTAAGTTTGGACTCGTTTGCTTGCAAGAGTTGTACAATATAAAATAGGAAATTTCCATCACTCTCTGACTGGTGGAAATTTCCCGCCAATTATAGATAAAATCAAATCAGATTATCTTGGAGCTTTTAGCAAATTCGGCAATATTGAAATAACAAATTACAGAAGAAGAATTCCAGAATCAAATGGAAAATCATTAGCCCCTTATATTGATGCCATAGTGCAGGATGTCATAACTGCTTATGAAAATTCCAATACTGTAAGAATTTATGCTCCTGATGATGGAAGTTTGTCAATATCATTTAACAGGAGTTGGAAATGATGGCGGAGATAGTTTCCAATACGCAATTGAAGTTGGAGATAATGCCAAAGACAATGATGTACTAATAATATTTTGCAAAAATCCTGACTCAATAGAGTATAAGAGATTAATTTCTGCAGTAATAGGCGATATAATAACAGTTTATTCTCAAAAAATTGGAGAATTAAAAAACAGTATTGTTAGATGCTAAAAAACCGCAACTCTTTTAAATAAATGTCAATTTGATATACAAAATGCCAATTGACAGGCCAGCGTGGGTTAAGGACAAAAAAGTAGCGGATGATTTTGAAGCCATTCAAGTTAAAAGATGGGATGATTACAAGGATTTTAAGACTGATGACGGCTGCTATGCTCTGATAAAAATTCATTGGGACAGGGGCGAGATAGGAGTCGCTATTTGCGATTACAGCCATACAATTCTAAAAGAGTTTGTTGGCAGAAGGCCTCAGGATTTGTACACTGCTATTTTTGATTACAGCGAAAAGCACAGCAAAAATTGGTTCAAGAGGCTGGATCATGCTGCTTATCTTGGCAAAGAGCTGAAAAAGGCAGAGACTTGTTTGGCTATTGGCACAGAGTATGTTCAGGAATAGCTGAATTTTTAACGACAAAATCAATTGAGTTACTAAAAGAACGGTCTAATGTTGTTGCAGTCTACAGAAAAGACGTGGAATCGGCTAATAAATTTGAGTATGATGCTTCTGATTTAGGAGGAAAATTAACTCTTCTACAGGCTGACATAACTTTACCAGATGATAGACAAAAAATAATTGATTATACACTAAGGAATTATGCAAGTGTGTATGGTCTTGTAAATAATGCAGGGGTAGAGTTACAAGCAGATGAAGCTGACTGCCCAGGCATTGAAACAATGGTAAGCTTAAATTCAATAGCTCCGGTAGAATTAATTCATTTGATCTCAAAGCATATGGATACAAATGTCGGTGGGTCTATTGTAAATATTCTCAGCGTAAAAAAGGACGTTTATATTCCAAGCGGTGAAGAATTGGATATGGCGTCTGTCCATTATGGAGCATCAAAAGCCTATTTAGAATCTGCAATGAGGGGCATGACTGAACTAAGATATAGGAATATTAGAATTAATTCAGTTTCTCCAGGACCTACTATTGGCGGAGGAAATTCAAGGAGTTCGCAAGTTCATGAAGAAAGATTCAAGAGGAGACAGTATGGCATGAATAGGAGGGCCACTATTAATGATGTTGCGAATGCTGTTCTTTTTTTATTGTCTCCAATTTCATCTCAAGTAGTAGGCCACACAATAGACCTAAGTGGTGGACAAAGTATAGCCCCTTTTTATTATCCCCAATAGTTTTAACACATAACAGCTTATTCGTCTTCGTCTATAGTAACCCCTCCGCCTTCTATAACCTTTACTTCCAGCGGCTTTTTAGAGGATAAGGAGCTAAGAGGAATTAATACTTTAGGACTTGTTAATTCAGATAATTCATTTTTGGAAAAATCACTCCATTGTTGGCGTAAATTAGGGCCGTAGACATAGTACCCAAGGGGATCATTTTTTCGGGATTCATTAATTCCTTTCTCGTGGTTTTTATAGTGGACAAAAATATTATGGCCAACAGTCCCTGCATATAAAATTCCAACAGCGTAAAGTGCGTACCTTATAGGTTTCTTCATACCCCGATCAAGAAAAGAATTGCGCTTAAAAATTTATCCTTTTAATCTCTTCTACCATATCGCTAGCCAGATAAGTAAAACCTTTTTTCTTTTTCAAAAGAATATCTCCAATGAGGCCGTTGAAATATACAGCATTGACTGCGCTTTGCAGTAAATCCTTGCTTTGCGCTAAAAAGCCCGCGCACAGACCGGCCAAAACATCTCCAGTGCCGCCCTTTGCCATGCCTGCATTGCCTGTTTTGTTGTAAAATATTTTATCTTTTGAAATAATCACGTCAATTCTGCCCTTCAATAATATAATATTGTTTTTATTGAGGAATTTCTGCGCTGTTTTTTGAATTAATTTTGATTTTGCAAAAAAATCTCTTTCAAGAGAGATTTTTTTGATAATTTTTTTATTTACTTTGGAATTTCTCAAAAAATATTCAAGCTCTTTTGAATGCGGAGTTATAATTGAATTTTCCGCATCGTTCATTGATATAGACTTGATTGCATCAGCGTCAATGACTTTCAACTTTTTAATGCTCTTTATGGTTTTTTTGCAGAATTTTTTTGTTTGATTGTTAAGCCCTACCCCGTTCCCTATTAATAACACATCAAATTTCCTCATTAGACTATCAAGAATTTCAAAATCTTTGATTTTGAAATTCTTGCCCTTAATTTTTTTTGTTATAAGGTCTGGAGAATAGCAATTTATTACCCATGCCACTTTTTCTGGCGCAATAACTTTTACCAAGTCACAGCCGCTTCTTAGCGCTGCCAATCCAGCAAGTGCAATAGCGCCAGCATAATCTTCAGAGCCGCCTGCAGCAAGAACTAATCCGTTGTCGCCTTTATGGCTGCCGCTCTTTCTCTTTGGCAGATTTATATTTGTTTTAGCTATAAACCTCATATAATTAATCAAAAATTGATGGTTAATTATTTACTTCCGCCGCTATATTTTGGCAGCCCAATGTCAGCAACAACTGCCTTATCCTTAAATTTTTCAAGCCCTTTTTTCAATTCGTGGAATGTGACAATTAAATCAGCATTCACAATTTTGTCAATTATCTCGCCTGTGTCGGGCTCTAGGCCAGTCGGAATGTCGATAGAAACTTTGTATGCCTTGGAATTGTTTATATCGCTTATTATTGCAGAAATCTCTTTGTTCAGCCTTCTGTGTATTCCAATGCCTAAAATTGCGTCAATAATTATGTCATACTCATTAAAATCTACTTTATCATCCACTAAGAACTGCACTTTATCATTATGCTCAATCTTTTTGAAATTGGCCAATGCTTCTTTTTTAAGCTTGCTTTCATCGCCAATAAACAGTATGTCTACTTCTGCGTCATCTGCTAAATAGCGCGCTGCAACAAATCCATCGCCGCCATTATTGCCGTGGTAGCAAACAACAAGTATTTTCTTGTTATTCAGGTCGAGCCTGTCCTTTATGGCTTTATAGACAGATTTGCCGGCATTCTCCATAAGCTTGGCTCTTGCAATGCCGCTTTTGTCCTCTAAATCCCCCATATCTTGCGATGAAATCATTATCATAAAAAAATTTTAATGTGAAACATTAAAATTTTTTATTTCTTCATTTGCATCTATGCTGTTATCAAATCTGCTTATTAAATCAGATTTTTCTTTTTCGCTTAAATAGCCGCTTTCAACCAAAAAATCTGCGAAATCAATTTTTTCAGCGTTATCGACTCTTTTTAATAAAAACTTATATGGATAGTTAATTGCAGCCTTTATAATACTTTTCCTTATCAGATCAATAATAGTCTTGTTTGCCCATTCTATAACTATATCGTTTTGCACCGCGTTGATAAAAGAGCCGTCAGGAAAGGCTACATTTAAAAATTTTACCATCCCATTGGAGTCAGAAGGCAGATTCTGGATTACCTCTTTTAATGCGCCGCACTCTCCAAACATATCCCCAAAATGTCGTGCATTTGGGCCGTTTGCGAATGGCCCCCTATTGAATGGAAACAGCCTGCATACATATGCCCTTTTTGTATGGTATATTGAGCATTTGCTGTCTTTTAAGAATGGGCATGCGTCATTGTTAGAGTCCATAAAATAAGTTAAGATAATAGCTTTTCCGGATTTTAAGTCCATTATTGCCCTTAAAGGCTTTATTCTTGCATCAACATTTGCGTCATGCTGCCATTCAGCAAATCTTTTTGCTTCCCAGTCCCATAAAGGAAATGTCATCTGCTCAACTGGAACTAGCTGAATGACTGGCATTTTGCCAAAGCCATATTTTTCAATGAACAATTTGTCATCTTTAGGCACAATGCCCCTTATATGGCTGCAGCAGCTGCCGCACGCATTGCACTTGAATTTTGGAATGTCAACATCAATTTTTATCAGCATTTTATTTTTTATAATCCCTTAACCCCTATGCTTTCTTCTTTAATTGTATTAAGTATGAGCTTTGTTTCTGTCCTCTCCACAAATTCATATGTTTGCAGCTTCTTAAGGAAATTGTCCATCTGCCTTCTTGTCGGGAATCTGGCCAGAATAACTGCATCATAAGAGCCAGTAATGTCATAAATTGCAAAAACATTTGGGCTAGCGGCAATTTTTTTTTCAACATCAAACAGCCTTCCCTTGGAAATCCTAATCTCTATCATAACCTCTATGTCGTACCCTGACTTTTCATAATCCAGCTTTGCTGTGTATCCTTTAATCACGCCTTCCTTCTCCAATTTTTTTATATGATTCATTACAGTCGCCACAGACAAGTTAACTTTTTTGGCTATCTGCCTTAAAGAGAGCCTTGAATTGTTAATTAGAACATTCAAAATCTCCTTATCGCTTTCCTCTAGCTTCATTTTAACCGCACATTTGTTTATTTTAGTATTTGTTTATAGCTAATATTTAAACAAATATTTAAAATTATCTATTTTTTATATCCATTTGTTCAATAAAAATACAAAAAAATATAAATATACCCGCCAAGCTTCGTTTTTACATTATGGGGAAGATTGCTAGGTGCTTAACAATTTTACTGGTGCTGCTGGCATTATTGAATATTGCAAGTGCTGATCCAACAGGAACAAGCGAATATTATTACAGTCCTGCTGCAAAGCCTATAAATGGCAAGACAGATGTTTCCAAGATTACACAGGAAGACTTGGCCAGGCAGGTAAGCCATAACATGTTCTCTATGGATTTCACATGGGCGCTTGTTGCAGCATTCCTAGTTATGTTTATGCAAACAGGCTTTGCCCTTGTTGAAGCTGGCTTATGCAGGAAAAAAAATGCCCACCATATATTTTTGATGAACTTTCTTGTATACCCTATTGCTGGATTTGCATTTTTTGTTTTAGGATTTGCAGTTATGATGGGCGGCAGCAATTTATTTCCTTCCCTAAACCATGCATTTGGCATAAGCGGCTGGAACTTATTTGGGCTTAAAGGAGTTTTGCTGGCAGGAGCAAGCTATGATGTTGGGGTTATCATGCTTTTCCTTTTCCAGCTTGTTTTTATGGATACTGCAGCAACTATCGTAACAGGTGCAATGGCCGAAAGATGGAAGTTCTCTGCTTTCATAATATTCAGCCTTTTTATGGGCGGAATTATATATCCTGTTGTTGGCGCGTGGGCATGGGGGGGTGGATGGCTAAGCCAGCTTTCTAACATTGGATTAGGCACAGGATACAAGGATTTTGCAGGCTCAGGTGTTGTCCACATGGTTGGTGGAATTGCTGGTCTTGTAGGCGCATGGTATCTTGGTCCAAGAATAGGCAAATATGACAAGAATATGAGGCCAAGAATATTCAGGCCGCATAATATCAGTTTTGTTATCACAGGAACATTTATCCTTGCATTTGGATGGTTCGGATTCAATGCAGGAAGCACTTTAGCGTCAACTGACTTGAGAATATCAATCATAGCTGTCAATACAATGCTTGCTGGATTTACAGGCGCATTTGGGGCTCTATTGCTGGCCAAGCTAAAATCAAAAGTATGGGATGGCGTAATGTCTGCTAATGGCATGCTCGCAGGATTAGTGGCTATTACAGCACCTTCGGCATTTGTAAACCCGTTAAGCGCAGTTATTATAGGATTTATCGCGGGATTTCTTGTTTACTTTAGTGTGTGGTTTTTTGATTGGATAGCCAAAATAGATGATCCCGTAGGCGCAATATCAGTTCATGGCATCTGCGGCATATGGGGCGTCTTAAGCGTTGGAATTTTTTCAGACGGCACATACTTAGGAGTCAAAGGAATACTTTATGACCAGACGCTTGCAGGCGGCTTAGGCCAATTGCTGAGCCAGATTATTGGCGTAGCAGCTATTATAATTTGGGTTGGGGCTGCATCACTTTTATTTCACTGGTTAAGCCACAAAATAGCTAATGGCATACGAGTTCCTGAAAAAGAGGAGATGGAAGGGCTTGATATTGCGATGCATGGAGCGCCAGCCTATAATGATGAATGAAAATGAAAAAATTGATTTTATGGAAAAATCAATTTTTTCCTAATTAGAGGAGGTGGAGAAAATGAATTCAACTGAAATATTAGAATTGATCAAGAAGGAGCCTGCTAAAATGCAGAACTCTAATTTTATTGAATCTCTAAGGGAGGATTTAGAAAAAGTAAAGTTTGTCGACTTGAAATTCACAGACTTGCCAGGAATATGGCAGCATTTTACTGTTCCAATATCACAGCTAACAGAGGATGCTCTTGGAAATGGGTTTGGCTTTGACGGCAGCTCGATAAAAGGGTTTAAGGAAATTTATGAAAGCGATATGCTTCTTATGCCTGACTTAAAGACAGGATTTACTGACCCTTTTTCCGATGCTACTATCAGCCTTATAGGCAACATAAAAGAGCCCGAGACAGATGAGTTCTTCACAAGAGATCCAAGGTACATAGCGCAGAAGTCAGAGGCATATCTTAAAGAAACAGGCATTGCCGATGTCGCATACTATGGGCCTGAGCTTGAATTTTTTATCTTTGACAGCATAAGGTATGAGCAAAAAGAAAATTTTGGGTATTACTACATTGATTCTAATGAAGGAAGCTGGAATACTGGAAAAGACACTGTTAATTTAGGATACAAGCCTAGGTTTAAGGAAGGCTACTTTCCAGTCGCTCCAACCGATTCTCTTCAAAATATCAGAAATGAAATTGTTGAAACAATGATAAAGTCAGGCATAAATGTAGAGTGCCATCATCATGAAGTTGCCACTGCTGGCCAATGCGAAATTGATATGGGATATTCTTCATTAGTGAGGATGGCCGACCAAGTAATGATGTACAAATACATAATAAAAAATATAGCCTTAAAGCACGGAAAAACCGCAACGTTCATGCCAAAGCCGCTGTTTAATGATAATGGCAGCGGAATGCATACGCATATGAGCCTTTGGAAGCAAGGCAAAAATTTGTTCTATGACAAGGATGGCTATGCTTTGTTAAGTGATACTGCTATGCACTACATAGGCGGGCTGTTAAAGCATGCGCCAGCTTTATGCGCCTTGATTGCGCCTACTACCAACTCTTACAAAAGGCTTGTGCCGGGATTTGAAGCGCCAGTAAACCTGGTCTATTCAAAAAGAAACCGAAGCGCAGCTATACGCATTCCGGTTTATTCCAGAAGCGACAAGGCAAAGCGGATTGAGTTTAGGACTCCTGATCCAAGCTGCAATGTGTACCTTGCGTTTGCAGCAATGCTAATGGCAGGCATAGACGGCATAAAAAATAAGATTGAGCCTGACGAGCCGCTTGATAAGGATATTTACCATCTCGGCGAAGATGAATCAGCAAAAATCAAAAGCGCGCCTAGCTCATTGTCCGAGTCAATAAACGAGCTTGAAAACGACCATGATTTTCTGCTTAAAGGCAATGTATTTACAAAAGATGTCATTCAAACATGGATAGAATACAAGCGCGCTAAGGAGATAGATCCAGTAAGGCTAAGGCCGCACCCTTGGGAGTTCCATCTTTATTATGATGTTTAGGGTGAAAAAATCACTTTTTTTTAAAAAGTGATTTTTTCAAGAATAATATTTTTAAATATTACTAAAGTCTTTCATTGCAGAGCATTCTATAATACACTGGATTGTGAGGGATAAGCTGAAAAAAACTTAAAGCTCAAAGCTTTAAGTTTTTTGTGCCAAAATTCCAAAAGATTTAAATAATAAAATTAAATTTTTATTCAAAATGGGCATAATAAGAAAAGACTACATTCTTGATAGGTGGGTTTATTATGCAGTCTCAAGAAGCAAAAGGCCGCGCGAGTTCAAAAAAATAGCTATAGAAGAAAGCGGCAAAGTATGCTATTTTTGCCCCTCAAACGAGCATTTGACTCCACCAGAGATTGGAAGGCTTGAGTATAAAGGCAAATGGCGAATGCGATGGTTCTTGAACAAGTTTCCTGCTGTTGAAAAAAAAGGCAGCGCTAGAATTAAATCAAGAAGCTATTTTTCTGAGGCCGATTCTTATGGGCTTCATGAGGTTATTGTTGAAACCCAGCACCATAAGTCCCAGCTTTCAGACCTGCCTGTGCAATACATAAAGGAGCTTCTTGAAGTTTGCAGGGTAAGGATAAAAGAGTTAAGCAAACTAAAAGATATAAGATATGTTGTTGTATTCAAGAATCATGGCAAAGACGCTGGCACTTCATTAGTCCACAGCCATACTCAGGTTGTAGCGCTTGCACAAGTGCCAACTTTGGTTATGGAAGAGGCCAAAGCAGTTAAAAAATACAAAAAATGCCCATACTGCGCCATAATAAAGCACGAGTCTAAGTCGAAAAGAAAGATTTTTGAGACAAAAAATGTTGTAGCATTCGCGCCTTTTGCCTCGCGCTTTAACTACGAGGCATGGATTTTTGCCAAGCAGCACAAGAAAACTTTGGAAGAGCTTGAAGAAGCCGAGCTTTATGACATGGCCTTTGCATTAAAAAAAATACTTGTTCAATTAAAAAAAATAAATGCGTCATTCAATTTTTTTATTCACTACTCTCCTGAAAAGGAAAATCTGCATTTGCATATTGAAGTAGCTCCCAGGCTGGCAACATGGGCAGGATTTGAGTTCTCAACAAATGCAATCATAAACTCAGTGCTGCCAGAGGATGCAGCAAGGTTTTATAAAAAGTAAGAATGAAAAATCACTTTTTGGAAAAGCGATTTTTTTCATCTCAATCACTACTTTCATAGAGTAAAGCTAGAAATGTTATGCCCCGAAGACTTCATACTATCGTTCCATCAAAACCTTTATAAACAAAATAATAGCACTTTCGCAAATGGATGTCGCAATTCTTTACTCAGGCGGAAAAGACAGCACCTTTGCAATTGAGCATGCAATAAGCAAGGGCTGGAATATAAAGTATCTTGTTTCTGTAAAGCCGACAAGAAAGGACTGCTATTTATTCCATTATGCAACAGTAGAGCATACTAAAGAGCTGGCCAACATTATGGGGATTCCACATTTTTATGCCAAATGCATGGTAGCCAACCCTGTAAAAGAGGCCAATATTGTTAAGGATATTGTTAAGCAAAACCAGAAAAAGCTGAGAGTAGATGCTGTTGTCCTAGGAGGCACTGGACTTCAGGAGACGCAGCTTAGAAGCATTCAAAGCGCTTTAAGGCCGCTAAAGGTTGAGGCCTTTGCCTCGCATGCAGGAGAGGAGCATGACTTGGTTATGGAAGAGATGCTAAACAGAGGCTATGAAATCTTAATAACGCAGATAGCATCTGATGGGCTAAGGGACTGGCTTGGAAAAAGGCTTACAAAAGAGAATTTTCCTGAGCTTAAAAGAGATTCTTTAAAATACGGCTTCCATATAGGATTTGAAGGCGGCTATGCAGACACCCTTGTAACAGACTGCCCGCTATTCCCAAAAAGGCTTGTAATAGAAGATATGTCAATAACATTTGAGGACGATTATTGCGGCCATGTTGTGATAAACAAGTACAGGATAGAAGATAAAAAGAAAATTGAGCTATTAAGTTGATTAAATGCCTAAAAGAAAGAAAAAAGAGTCGGTTGAACATATTAATTACGCTACTGTAGCTAAACCGCATACTTCTATGTATCTGTTTCCGAATATATACAAGGTTATACAAAAGAAAAAGAGATTGTTTTAGACCCTTTTTGCGGCTCTGGCCCTACTCCAATAGAAGCTATAAAATTAGGAAGAAAGGGTATTGGAATTGATTTAAACCCAATTTCTGCTTTTGTAACAAGGATGACTGCCATGCCGGTAGATATTAATCTTATAAAGAAAACATTTGAAGAAATTAAAGTGAATTGCAAAAATGAGATTAATGAGATGTATAAGACTAAATGTAAAAGATGCGGAAAATCTGCTTCTATAATATGCACTCATTGGGATAACTCAACACAAATTAAAATCTATTATTATTGCTACAATTGTAAAAAGAAGCTGGATAAAAAGCCAGATGATGAAGATTTAAAACTGGTTAAGAAAGTTGAAAAAATGGATATACCCTATTGGTATCCGAAAAATAAACTTTATTATGATGGAAATGGCTTTTTAAAAAAAGAGAAAAACGAATCTATCCTCGATATGTTTACAAAGCGCAATTTAATAAGCTTGACCATCCTTTTCGAGAACATAAATAAAATCAAAGATGAAAAAATTAAAGAAGTTTTTAGATTTGCATTCACTTCATTGACTCATTTAGCAAGTAAGCTAACTCCTGTAAGACCTACTCGACCTATGAGTTCTTTCTGGGCTATGCATAGCTATTGGGTGCCTCCAATTTTTATGGAATCTAATGTTTGGCATTTAATATTTAGAATGCCTAAGAATGATGCAGAACAAAAACAAAACCCTCTTGGAATGTACATTACAAATCAGATTGTTATGGAAAAGAAGCAATAGGATTGCATTCGCTACTTATGAATCATATTGATAATGATCCAGAGTCAGCGCTTGTAATGAATCCATCCATTGGAGGCGCGCCTACTGAAGGGCATCCAGACAGTAATCATCGGAATAAGAATGGAAAGCTGAATCGGTTTCTTTTTGCACCTAACTTTCCAGATAGTATCAGAAAGATGCTTGACTTATTTTTTTAATTTTCATTTAATGCCAATGCCTGCTCTTAAACAGCTTTTTTCCAAGCGCAAGCTTCCCTGGGCCATTTACTAAAATTATTAAAAGCCCTGCCAAAATCAGCAGGACAAACTCGTAGCCTCCTTTTGATACTAGCAGGCCATTCCTAACATGCACCGTGAAAAAAGCAGCTGACATTTCAAATAACAGCAATGCCGACACCCAGGCTGTAGCCGCGCCTGCAATCAGAAGGATGCCTCCAAAAAATTCAGCTATTGCAACAATCAATGCAGAGGCTTTTGGCAATAATATTCCTATCTTGGCCATCAAATCAACTGTTGACACAAATCCGCCTGGCGCAAACAGCTTCATATACCCATGATACATAAAAATTATGCCAAGCACCGCCCTTAAGAGCGTCAGCGTCCATTTGTCAAGTTTACTGTTCATTTTTTAGCTTTGAAGATTTATAGAGGTTGGGCATATACGAGCCTACCCTTATGACATCTGCCTTAATCTGCTGTTTTTTAAGCTCATCTTCTATTTGCTGCTTATCAACCTTTTGGTCATAGCCTAAGCATATCACATCAGGCCTTATTCTCCCTACAATGCTGAATATATTGCCTTCATTGCCTAAGACAGCCTCGTCAACAATCTCAAGCATCCTTACATTCTCGAGCCTTTCCTTTTCATTATGGGATGGATTTTTGCCCTTAAAGGCCGTTGAAGTCTCGTCTCTTGCAACTACTACAATCAGCTTGTCGCCATACTTTTTCGCCTCAGATAAGTAATATAAATGGCCAGGATGCACAATATCAAAAGTTCCAGCGCATAATACAGTTTTCATAAGAATGCGGAATCTATTTTTATTTAAAAAGATATATGAAAAGCTTTAAATATAAGCATTGTTTTCTGCTATTGTATGAGCAGAGTTGATTGTCTTCATTGTGAGCAAATCTTATTCTGATTTAGGTAGTTTATATAATTTTATTTCTATTAATCATCATTGCTAAAATTCTTGCATTTAATTTTAAAAATTTTTGTCATATTTTTTCCTTCAATGGCGGCGGTAGTTTAGTGGCAGAATGGGCGGCTGTGGAATGCCTGCGAGTGTATAGGCAAGGGTTATACAGTTTCCGCCTGGCGCGAGTTCGATATGCTAGCGAGCGTGATTGCTTGCTAACACGCAAGTCTCGCCTGCCGCCCTTTAATAAGTAGGATGCAAAAATGGAAGAGATAGGAGAGCTAGAAAAGCTGGAATTATCAAGTGATTGTATTCATTGTGGTGCCAAATAACAGGAGCTTGGCAAATTACGTAGAGACAGCTCTGCGGTATTTGGGAAATCCATCTAAAGATAAGGTAGTTATTTCCAGAGGAGAAGATGTCCCTTTTATAATAGAAGAATTATCTCAAAATGGCAAAAAAGCAATAGGCTTAACAGGCAGGGATTTATTTAAGGAATATGAGCTATCCAAGTACAGCACTAATCTTATTGTACTAAAAACTATTGGATGGAATGACAAAAATGCAATGTTTGGAAAGCCAGTTTTATGCCTATTAGGCCAAAAAGGCAAGAAGCTTGAAGATTTGCCAAAAAGCCTTAGAGTTTCAATAAATTCAAAATACAAAAATCTCGCTAAAAAATATCTTAATACCCTAGAAGATAAGGGCTACAAGTTTGCCAAGATCTACTTGTCTGGTTCTACTGAATCTGCTTACTGCAATGGCATTTCTGAGCTAGTTATTGATATTGTCTATACTGGCTTATCTATGAAGAATGCCAATCTTGAGGTTTATGACAAGCTCTTTGAAAGTGATTTTGTAATTGTTGGGGTAAAAAATGATTAAGCCAAGGCAAGCTGTAATGGAAATGCAGGCATATAACCCGCCAACTTCAAATAGGGAAGGCTTTTTAAGATTGGATTTTAATGAAAATACCAATGGATGCTCTGATGATGCAATAAACTCACTCAGAAAAATAAAGAAAGATGTACTATCTGCTTATCCAGAATATGCCAAATTAAGAGAAGGATTAGCAAAATATTGCAATGTTAAAACAGAGGATGTTATTGCAGCTAATGGGACAGATGAGGCAATAAAAACAATCATTGAAGCTTACATTGAAAGAGGCAAAGATGAAATCATTATCCCTGTGCCAACTTATGCCATGTTTAAATTTTATGCCCAATTGAATGAGGCAGTTATAAAGGAAATTGCTTATAATTTGGATTTGAGCTTTCCAGCAGAGCAGGTTCTAGGCGCAATTAACGATAAAACAAAAATAATAGTCCTAGTAAATCCAAATAATCCAACTGGAACTTCAATTAGCGCAAAAGATATAATAAAAATAATTGAGAAAGCAAAAAATTACAATTCCATTGTCTTAATAGACGAGGCTTATTACCAATTTTATGGAAAAACATCAATTCCATTAATTAAGAAATATGACAATATATTTGTTGCTCAAACATTTTCAAAAGCATTTGGGTTCGCTGGATTACGATTGGGATATATAATATCAAATAAAAATAACATCAAAATTATCAAAAAAGTAGTTTCCCCTTATAGTGTCAATATTGCTGCGGCAATTTGTGCTTCCATAGCATTAAAAAATACTGGCTATGCCAAAAAATATGTAAAAGAGGTTAGTTCAAGCAAAAAAATTCTCTATAAAGAATTGGATAATCTTGACATTAAATATTATAAAAGTGATGCGAATTTTGTTTTGGTAAAAATTGGCGCCAAAGCTGCTGAATTCTGCAGGAAATTAAAGGAGAAAGGAGTTTTAGTCAGAAATAGGAGCAGCGAGCAGCTTTTGAACGGCTGTGTTAGAATCACACTTGGCACTTTAAGACAGACAAAGCGATTAATGAAAGAAATGCAGCAAACGGGGGTATTAAAGTGAGAATCGCTAAAGTATTAAGGAAAACAAAAGAAACAGAAATAGAGATAATGCTCAATGTTGATGGCAAGGGTAAATATCAAATTGAAACTCCAATTGGATTTTTTACGCACATGCTCGAATCTTTTGCAAAGCATGGGCTTTTTGACATTCAGCTTAATGTAAAAGGAGACCTGCAAGCAGGCCAGCACCACACAGTAGAAGACACAGGAACATCGCTGGGCCAGGCTTTCAGCAAAGCTTTAGGAAATAGAAAAGGAATCAACAGAGCAGGCTATTTTATTTTTCCTATGGATGATGCTGTAGCGATTGCGGCTGTAGATGTTTCAGGCAGACCTTACCTTAAGTTTCAAGGAAAACTACAAAGAAGATTTTGCGGGGATTTTGATGCCGACCTACTGGAAGATTTTTTTTATGGATTTTCAACAGGTTTGCAAGCTAATGTAGCTGTTAAAATAGAATATGGGAGAAGCGACCACCACAAAATTGAGGCTTTGTTTAAGGCATTTGCAAAAGCAATGAAAATGGCATGCTCGAAGGACAAGCGCGCCTATAAGGAGCTGCCCTCTACTAAAGGGTTGCTGTAGAACTTTATTGGCGCAAAAATTTTCAATCTTCGATTGAAAATTTTTCAGAATTAAAACAATAAGGAAAAAAATTTTATCTTTGAGATGAAATTTTTTTAGTTAAAATGATTGTAATAATAGATTATGGGGCAGGGAATTTGAAAAGCGTAAAGAATGCGCTTGATTATTTAGGGGTAGCTAGCATTATAACTGATAATCCTAGAGATATTCTAAAGGCGGATAGGGTTATACTTCCCGGGGATGGCTCTTTTGGCTACATGATGGAAAATCTTGAAAAAAAATTTTTGATTGTTCCAATCAAAAATTTTATTAAGTCGGGCAAGCCATTTTTAGGAATATGCTTGGGTCTTCAAGGGCTATTTGAAGAGAGTGAGGAAAGCCCAAAAGTTAAGGGATTATCAATCTTTAATGGAAAAGTTATAAAATTCAGAGAAGGAAAAGTTCCACAAATTGGCTGGAATAAAATAAAAACTACAAAAAGCGTTAAATTTATTGGCTTTATTTTTATTATAATACCATATCTGTTTTATATTATTGCCCAACTGCTAAGCTTGTTGGATTTTCTTGACAGAACCAAAGGGTGGCCAACTTATTATTTTGTGGTTGCTGTTAAGAAATAATTGG
>Ga0209541_10003913_pt1 | contig 26896 bp, 20 predicted proteins | sample RifCSPlowO2_01_FD_184027 | JGI IMG/M metagenome (GOLD analysis project Ga0209541, IMG submission 184027) | Groundwater microbial communities from Rifle, Colorado - Rifle CSP2_plank lowO2_0.1 (SPAdes) (version 2) | ecosystem: Environmental > Aquatic > Deep subsurface > Groundwater | place... | reverse complement strand
CCCTTGTTTCACGATGTCATGGATAACATCGATATGAAAATAATGATCGGGATCTATGCGGGCTTTTTGCAGTATGCGGCGCCTGATAAAAAACCCATTTGCGCCAACCGACGGTAAATTATTCTCTGAAAAGACTACGTCATAGTAATCGCCGCGATCAGCCGCATCGCCGGAGAGGTGGTAGCCTTGGTATAACAATGACTGCCGGTCTGCCTTTCCGAGATAAAACGGTACCGGATCATTTACGCCGAACAGGCTGACATAGCGGTTAAATATTGTATCTTGTTCACGATATGTGTACCAGAGAGGATAACTTGCAATTTTGTATAAAAGGGAGTATCATCCTTTGTACCCATTTATTGTCCGGAATGATATTATCGGAACCAAAGTCTGCTATGATCTCTCCTGTTGCCTCTTGCAGTCCGTGCGCTTTTGCCGCTTCGGCGGCGGTGCCCTTTTGATGTAAAATACGCGCATGGTATTTTTTTCCGATATTCACTGTTTCGTCTCTGGATGCCCCATCAACGAGTATAATCTCAATGTTCTTTTGCGGATAGTGCTGATTACGGATGCTGAAAAGACATGCATCCAATGTTCGTGCACTATTATAGGTAGCGATGATAATCGTGATAACCGGATGAGACATGAAGAAATGGCTAAACTTTCCTATAAATATCGGTGTTCGTTGGATCGAAGCGCCGTGAGTATAATACGACACAACTGGTTTTCTTCACGACCCTGATCGTATGCAGGATAGGGGGTTTTATGATAAATGAATCACCGGTTTGATATATTTTATTCCTCCTATAAGTCCCATTCCTCGATACGAGCAAAACTCGAATCTCACCCTCAATCACATAAAAAAACTCCGTTGTTTTTTTGTGATAATGACCCCCCCATACCGATCCTTTCTTCATAACAAGGAGATTGCATTGGCCTATACTGCCGGAGTATAGTTCGCGCAGCACGCCGCGCTGGTCATTTCGAATAGTACGCAACTGTATCACGATGCTTGTGGCGGAAGTCCAGTAGTTTACTGACGTATTTTATACCCTGAAATCCAGCAAAGGTAATGTCATCGATCTTACGAACTGCTTTAAGGCGGCGGATTATGTACTCCGGCGACCAGAACGCGTGGTAACAGGATTGAACCACGTGCTTTAATTCTGCATCGCTCATGGGACATTTCAGGACAGGCTGGCTCATATCGTATTTATCATAATTCATCGTTCGAAGCCATCGGTTTTTTTTGGCCTCATCGTAGAGGGATGTACCCGGATATGGCATGAGTATAGTTGCCTGAAGGGTATCAATATAACCTTCACGATATAAATGGTGGGCGAAGCGGACGGTTCGTCCGGCATCTTCTTTCGTCTCCCACGGATAGCCGAACATTATAGTTACGTGGGGCGCGAGACCGGCCTCTTTTGCCCAACGCACGGATTGTTCTAAGGATTCCGGCGTCGTGCCTTTGTTGAGGCGGTCAATCGTATTCTGGTTTACCGATTCCAACCCGTAGAGTATAAAGCGGAATCCGGCACGTTTCATGAGCATGAATTCAGATTTTTTGAGCGCGCCCGCCCGCATGTTGCAGCCAACGGTAATATGCTTGTTGTACCGGCGCGAAATCATTCCCCGACAAAACGTCTGAAGCCACTCGCCTACCGGAAACGTACCCGTATCGTCAAACACCTCTTTAATGCCGAGTTTAATGAGAGAGCCGATCTCATCAAGAAGTTGTTCCGGCTTCCCCACCCGCCATGTCGGAAATATGCTTGTCCATGAACAAAAGGTGCATCCCGCTTTTCCGTCTCCGGAAGGCCGCCGCCACCAGCAATCGCGCCCGATCATCGTGTAGGTATTTGGTTTATATTTAAAGTTGCCGTTATCTCCGGAATACAGCTGCCATTTGGTCAATTCACGGTCGATCATCGGCACATTTTCCAGATTATGTCCGCGTTTATCACCGCCCGTTCCCTCGATGCGGGCAGCCGACGTTCTATAATAAATGCCGTCCTTGAGACTCTTTTCTTTGCCGGATAGGTAGTTCGCCAGATTCAACAGCCGGATATCAAAGTCACCCCCGGTGACGACATAGTCGACTTTTGACCGGCGGAGCGATTCTTCCGGAAACGCGGTCACGTGATCACCCATCAGCACACAGGTTAACCGGCCGGAAAACTGGCGTTTTAGATCGTTAATAATACGCCAATGTTGCTTGACTACGGGTGTTTTGGTTTCCATAGCAATAAGGTCAATTTGTTCACGACGAATAGTGTCGACGAGTTCCTGATAAGATTTACGCTCAGCGACGTAATCAAGCCAGTAGACATCATAGCCGTTTTTCTTAAGCGCGGTTGCGGCATATGCAGGTACGACGGGATAAATGACATAACTGGTTACGGGGCTCCGATACCATTGGAACTGCCTGTTTTGAGAAAGCAGGGGTACGCCTGGTCCGTATAATGGCGGATAACAAATAGCTATTTTCATATATACTCCTTTACCTTTAGTTTCAGAATAAACATGGTATACCCAACGGAGCCCGCCAGCTGGCGGGCGGAGTGGTATATTCTTTTATAATCTATTGATCAATCGAACAAATGACCACATACGATCACCTATTTTTCGAATAAAACTTTTAGAAAAACAATAGCCATAATACAAGTGCGTCGCGACGATACCGAGTACGGCAATTCCCGCAATCACCGGACCCCGTCTCACGGAAATGAGGATTCCTTCTCCGGCTGCCACTATAGCATATATTAAAAGCGGCAACAATACAAAAAATGGGCTCACGGTATCGGTCAATAAAAACACCGGAACGGTGAGTATATAGAAAAGCAGTGCTGCTGGCAGAAAATACTGCAAGCGGAATGAGGTTTCAGGATAGGTGATGGCAAACCAACCGCGTTGATTGGCGTATCGTCCGATTTGTTTTAAATGGTCCCGGAAAAGCGCCTTGCGATGATGATAGGCGAAAAGCAGCGGATCATACTGCACGCCTTTACCATAAGTATTGAGAATATCGAGACATAATTTCGTATCTTCACCCGGGAACACACCGGGTATGAATCCACCGACCTTTTTAAAAATCTCTGCGCGTACGATCAAATTGGCGGCAGGGTAATCATATACCGTTCGACGGGGTTTTTTCAGACTTTTATATATTCCGTCGCTCCCCAAATAGCTCTCCCAAACAGCACCTCCCGCACGCTGCATGATGCTATCTCCGGAAGGCGTAAGCAGCGGTCCGGCAGCGGCAATGACCGATTTTTTCTGAAAAACGCGCACGACGTTTCTTAAATAATCGTGCGGTACATATACGTCATCGTCATTGAATACAAATATCTCTCCTTTACCATACTCTTTTATAACATTTCGTTTTGACGACACGTCGCGGCGAAGTCGTGTATTGACTATAATACGGACAAAAGGGAATGGCTGCCTTATCGGCAAAGAAGATGCGATAATAACCTCAAATCGTTTAAACGATTGCTTACTGTACTGTTCAAGCGCTTCGAAAAGATAAGGCGATTCCCTCTCAACGGGAATCACTACAGAAATGAGTGGAGATACTGTAGTCATTGCTATACCGGCGGATCATCCGACATTTACCCGAAAATTGAGATCAGGATCATAACGCCACTTCCGCTTGCTGGCATTGTCATAATATTTTATTATCTTCAGCCGGTAAAACACCATCAGCGTATCGAGAAACATGTCCCAGATGGTGCCGAGCAGATTGTGGTTTATGTTGCTTTCGATCTCGCGCCAGTGAAGCTCTATCGGCGCTTCATAAATGCGTGAATGCCCGAGCCGGTTCGCTACCGCAAGCATTTCAATATCCGCGGCGAACTTTTTCACGAGCAGCCGAGGCAATACGTCTTCCAGCACATTTCGCCGGAACAATTTCATCCCGAGCTGGGTATCGCGCACGCGCAAACCGAATAACATCCAGACATAAAAACCGTATCCCTTGGAAAGTATCTTGCGCCACCAGGGATATTCAACGATTGAAACCGGGTGCCATTTGCTTCCCACCATGATATCCGCTTTGTACCATTCAAAGTGGGATAGAAGCATGTTCAGGCTGGCAGGATTCAGGTCAGTGCCTCCGTCAATAAACGCGACCACGTCACCGTGGCTCCGGGCCATGCCGTACCGCAGCGCGTAACCTTTACCGCTATTGTCAGGATAGCCTATTACCTTTATTTTCCGTGTCTCGCGCTTTTTTGCTTCGCTGAATGTCTTGTCGTTCGTCCCGTCTACCACGACAATAATTTCGTAGTCATACCGGGATGACTTGAGAGTCGAATACAAGGACTGTATGGTCTTACCGATTGTCTTCTCCTGACGGTAAGCGGGAACGATAACCGAGAGCATTTTCATTTCAATTATGCTACCCAATATCCGCGGGTAAATAAGACGGTGAGCACAATAAACAGAGCGTAGTTTATGATAAATAGTACCACACGGAGTCTTTTCGGGAGGAGCGCAAACGCGATATACATCGGAACGGCAACGAGAACATACCGGGGAACAGACGAAAGGGTTCCGGTAAGCGTCGGGGCGATTATGGCTGCGAGCGAATAATAAATCCATTTGCGGGGCAGGTCCTTTTTCCATGCGTACCACAACATGCCGAATGCGTAAAAAAGCATCGCTACTTCAAGCAGCGCGATCCAATAATCATAGTGATTCGGCGGAACGGTATAAAAAATTTTCGCGTAGCGCCAGAATACCTGCGGCAGGATGACTATGTCTCCGCCTGTTCTGTTTGCGCCGAATGCAGGCTGCGCGTGAATAAAAAGAAGCGGGTCTCCGTTTGATTTATATAAATAGCCCATGTAAGCAAACAACCCGATCGGCACGAGAAAGAATGCACCGATCAGCCGGGTGCCCGATGCTAAAGCCGCAGAAAGCCCATAGAGGCCGTACTTCTTTTTCAGTAAAGAATAGACGGCAACGAGGACAAACAGCATAAAAATACTCTCGGTATACACTCCCGCAAAATAAAACGAAGTCGGGAAGAATAACATAAACATGAGACTCCATGCTGCAAGAGTAAACCGATCTTTACGCTTTTCAAACAACGCCATGAGGATTTTCCAAAACATGCCAAGCGCCAGAAGAAAGCAAATGTTACTGATAAACTCCCCCGCCGTAATATAGGTTATATGCAATGTTCGGGCGATAGAGCGGACAAGCAATGGATACAAGGGGAAAAAGGCTTGCTCGAACTGTACATAACCTCGTTCTGCAATCGAGAGATAGTGCACGCCGTCAAAGTTCGACCATGGAGTCGGCCCGAGAAAACCGGTACGGGCAGGAACATAAATCTGGGCAAATCGTGCTATTGCCGCCAGCTGCATTTTCCATACGGCAAAAGCACTGACGATAAATACAGCGCTGCGGTAACGTCGAAGAAAACTCATTATATTGGCAAGCATAGTGTGCTACTAATTACGAATTATTACTAATATACGAATACAAAAGATTTATGATTTTGGATTTATGATTTATCTGGCGGAGCCAGATCCCGCTCCGCGGGATGATTTTTTCATTCTGAAATCTTAAATCTGCCATCTGAAATTGATCTTTTGTTCCTTTGTTATTTTGTTCATTGTTCATTGAGTTATTCGTATATTCGTAACTATTAGTAATTAGTAGCATCAAAACATTTCTCATACACGCGAATAGTTTCTTCTGCTGTCTTTTTCCAGCTAAACTTTCGTGCCTGTCGTATGCCCCTTTCGATCATTGCCTGACGCTGGCGAGACGTATATTCTTCTACTTTTATAAGTGCGTTCCCTATGTCGCCGCTGTCATAGGGATTGACCAGAAGCCCGGCATCGCCGACCACTTCAGGAAGACTCCCGCCGTTTCCTGCTATCACGGGAATGCCGCACTGCATGGCTTCCAATGCCGGCAGGCCGAATCCTTCATAATATGATGGCTGAATCAATACGATAGCCCTATTTATGATTCCGACCAGGGACTCGGTGGGGACATACCCGAGAGAGATAACATCTTTTACCAGGCCGTTTGAATGGATGTATTGGCGGGCTTTCCGGACTTCAGGAAGATCTTTTTCTTCAAACGCCTTGCCGACCAGTACCAACTTACTATTCTTTTTAACTCTGAAGTCTGCAAACGCCCGTAGTAATCCCTCCAGATTCTTGTTCCAATTTACATCGCCGACATATAATAAATAATGCGCAGGCAAAGAATATTTTTTCTCGAGTCCCAATTTTATAATTTCCTCATTTCGTAATTTTCTGTACTCCTTTCCTGTGGCAAGATACACGACGTGAACTTTTTCCGGAGATATTCCTAATAAGGATACAATATCCTCTTTTGAACTCTGCGAATCCGTTATGATTGCATCGGCAGAACGTAAAGCAAGTTTCTGGTACTGTAAGTTTATAAGCCCTCTAATGCCGACGGGAAACCGCATCGGAAATTTGAGTGGAATAAGATCGTGGATAGTCAGGACTAATTTCCTCTTTTTGAATAATGGAAGTGTACGGTTATAAAGATCGAATACGGTATAGTGGTCGATATCTATCTTTTCTGACACAGATTGGGTACTACTTGAGCGTATTATTCTGTGGGTATGCTGATAACGCGTAAGCGCGTCGATTAACCCAGCCGTATATTCTCCGACCCCACGGTATCGATGAAGCGATCGCAAAGGTTCATCATGGATTACTATAGTCATAATGCCGGAAAAATAATCTGCCAATAACAATAACCGCTGTCAATGATAGCATTTCGCCGATACGGCGGATCAGCGTATCGTCAAACACTACCATTATACTATGGTTACCCCGCGGAACCGAAACGTGAATTCCTTGTTCATCAGCATCGAACGGCATAGCCTTGCCATCCTCGAGAAATGTCCATCCGGGAAAATAGCTGATACGCGCAAGAACCGATAGTGGCGTAGACGCTTCTGCTTCTATCCGGTAACGGGTCGGCTTACTTTCCTTAAGATAAAGTTTTCCTTCTCCCTGCTCTATTTCAAACCGCGAGAATATCCGTTCCGGCCTGTTCGTGTACCATTTCGTATGAAACGAGTTCCCGAGCGTTGCGGTGCCATTGATCCATGAGGAAGATTCCAGGTAGCGGCTGTCCTCACGCGGTTCATACACGACCGCGGACGTATACGGGCCGTAGAAGACAAAAGCCCCGATTATAAAAGCCGGCGCGAAGATCAGGGGCTTTCGGTCAGCGACGTAGGCGGCGCAAAAAGAAACAGCGAGTAATACAACTGAAAGCAGCCGCCACGGAAACTGGAATAGCTGCAGTGGCGTAATAGCTTCCCAGACCGGCGCGGAAAATTCGAGCATAAACGCGCAGGTCACGAGTACGAGAAAAATAATCCATAACACAAACCAGCTGCGTTTAATAACGGCGATTATCCCGGCGGAAATGAGCGCAAAGAGATGGGGTATGCCGATCTGAAAACTCATCTGGTCGGATATGCCCGGCACGGATAGCCCGGTTCCCCACGACGGAAATACCAGTTGGTACAATGCGGGAAAATGGTCCAAAACAGAAACGCTGAATAATCCGGTAATATATGAAGATTCAGCCATAACAGGCAACCAGAAAAAACTTGCCAGGGCGACACCGAGCCCGTAACACCCGAGCAGCGCAAATGCCGTTTGCGAACGTTCCGGCTTTTTTCCGTAGACTCCCTCGGCGTAAAGCAGAATACTGTATCCTGCAGATAACACCGCGAACGTCGGACCGAGCAGGTTATGTGATAATAAGAGCAACCCGAGTGCTGTTGCACCGGTCCCCAGCCAAAGACTCCGGTTTTTTTTCCGTGAATAAGCCAACCCGGTTACGGCCCATAAGAATAGCGGCGTAAGGGCCAATGCCCATGCCTCGCCTACCGAACCGCGGACCAATACATCCAACAGCGCGTACGGGCCAAGCATATACATAACCGCACCCGACAGGGATGACCAAGTTCCGAAGAACCGCCTGCACCATAGATACATCGCCACACCGGAAACGACGAGCGCGCCCGCGAGCGTCAAGTGTACCGACCGGATGAATGAAAACCCTGCCGAGTGAAACAATTCGCCGATATAATTCGGCAAGGGATAGAAAAATGAGAAGAGCGGAACGCCGTAGCCAAAGTCCAAATCAGGAGCCCAGCGGGGAATAAATTCACCCGTTTGAATGACTTTATCGAACTGCCACAGCCTGATAATATGATATTCGGCATCATGGGTGGGAACAAACCCCCGTCCGATCAATGTGCGCGCGGCGTAAAACCCGACAATAATAATAAGCAATAAAGTACCGAAGTTCTTTATTTTTTTACCCACTTCCATAATCCTGTTATAAGCGGCGGCAGAAACGTAACCACGGATTTAATAACCGGCGTCAGTCCAAACCAGCTTCCTGTTGCCAGATACGGAACGATCCTCAACGGCACGCCGAACGAGAATGCGAGAGCGATTGGATGAATGGAGCGGTTCCACGGTAAGAGTGCAACAAATGCCAAAACCCAAATAAAATACCATGAATATATTTCCTCACGGAGCGGAGAGAGGAGGAAAACAACAAACATCAGTCCGGTAGACCACAGCCATATCTTATTCCATTTGATTCTTTCATTTTTCAACAGGAGATATACCAGCCAGACTATCAAGGGCGACAGGATACCGGTGGCAAATTTTATCAATACGGAAAAAATAAAGCTCGCGATGCCGGAAACCAGAAGATTTTTACGAATGAGAAGGAATGCGGACAGGGCAAAAAACATCATAACGACATCGTTATGCGCCGAGACCAGGGACTCGATGACAACGAGAGGATTCAGCGCAAAAAAAGCCAGGGGAAATGTTTTTCTGTTCCCCAATATCCATACCGCCCAAGCGCATCCCAGATAAAATAAGAGGATAAATGCTTTATACATAAATACGGAGAGGATCGGGTTGCCCAACGATGCAAAATGCGGAAATGCCGTCAGGATGATCCATAGCGGCCCATACAAAGCAGTTTTATTCGGGGCATGCATATAGGCAAGTATCGGCTCATTGGTCAGTTCAATCGGCATGATGATATAAGGATTCTCTCCGTAGAGAAACAGAACGCGCGCCGTGGCAATATAGTTAAATATGTCGTGCGAAAATGCCGGATAGGCAAATAATAATATGGCTGACCCGATCAGGATAATGCGCCAGACGCGCGGACTGCCGATACTCCCGTCCCGGACTTTACGCAACAGATGGCCGTAGAGCATGAACAAACCGGCGATGATAAATATATAAAGCGTTGTTGAAATAATCCGATGTGTGGCATCAGCGATAGAAAAGATGAAAGGAGGCTGCCAGGGAAAGTTGGCGTCAACAAAAGCGTAAGACGTTACGGTGATAAAGAGGAAAAATAAGACGTATAGAGCCATGTATTAGTTATTGCGTTTCGTTCGTAAACGCCCGGATAATTTCCGCCTGCCGCAATAACAGGCCGATGTCGATAATCTGCGGCTCTCTGTTTTCCGGCTCCCAGACGATTTGTCCCGGTAATTCATTTGACAGGCGGCCGATAATCTCGGTATGTTTTTCTCCGGACGCCTTGAGCAGGGCGTGTTGTTCTCCCGTGTCTTTTTGCTGTTCGCCAATTTCCTTGTCGTAGAGTACTGCCCGGGCAAAATGCTTATTGGATTCGAGCAATGCGCGGGCGGCAAATTCATATTGGCCGTACTCAAACAGCGTCTTTGCTTCTACCAGAAGCGTATCCGCCCGTTGCCGGTGGTATTTTATGCGGGCGATCGCTCCGAAATGCCAAAATTCATCAACCCTGCTCCACGCGCGATGAATCGCATACAGCCGGTGTCCCGGCATAAAAGATGGATAGGGAAGGACATAGTCTGATGCAAAAACCGAAATTGAGCAGTACATCAGTAACACTGCTAAAGTCGTAATAAAAGTTACACAGCGCATCATAATAGGCAATCTTCCGGGATAGCTCATGATTTCATAGTGAAATACTTCATATATGCCTGCGCGTGGTGCAGTCCGGAAAACAGAGACCAGAAGAATCCCTGCCATCCGTCGAGAAAAGCGCGGTGCCGGATATACAGAGAAAAAAATGTTTCAGCAGGTTTCAGTGCGATATAGGTGAATCCGGTGAACGCTGTTTTGGAAACGCGTTTCTCGGCGAGAAATCGCGCGGTCAGAGATGTATACGCATCTGCTTTACGGAAATAATCGGCAATGGTACGGTACGTAAAGTGTTCCATCGGATTTTTCAAAATGCCGACCGCGCCGTTTATTTCTATTTGTTCATGCACGGATTTGCACGGAAACTTTCCGCTCCCTCTTCTGAACAACCGGATAACGGCGTCCGGCCACATGCCGCCGTGTTTCATCCACCGGCCGCAGAAAAAGTTTTTTCTCACGATATAGTATGCATTGATTATTTTTCCTTCATTGTCCCGTTCTTCTTTTGAAATGCGTGACATGATTTCCTCGCCGAGCACCTCGGGCACTCGTTCGTCTGCATCCATCTGGAGGATCCAGTCGCCGGTACAAGCGTCAATTGCCGCCTGCTTGTTGATGTGAAAAATCTGCGGATTTGTCGCCCGGTATACGCGCGCGCCAAATAAATGGGCGATGTCAACGGTTTTATCATGCGATCCGCCGTCGACAAGAACAATCTCACTCGCGAGAGTTTTTACGGACGCGAGACAGGCGTGAAGATTCTTTTCTTCGTTATAGGTAGCTATAGCAACTGACAATGACTGTTTCATATTCCAGATTCCAGATTCCAGATTCTAAAGACTAAAGACTAAAGACTAAGAGCCTGTTTTAAAAGTCCGTCACCCTGTCCGCCAGCCGGCGGATCAGGGTCTTGAGTACAGCGGTACCTATACCATAAGTCTCACTCTAGATGCTGAATCAAGCTACAGTACTTAAGCGATAGCGAACGTATTCAGCATGACGAATTATTATTCATTATGAATACTTTTAAAACAGCCTCTAAAGGCTAAGTAAAACATTATCCCCTTGCCTAAATAGTTCTGTTAATTCCTCTCCCCCGTTTTCACGGAGGAATTCAAGATCTGTTGTCTTTGCGATGATAAATACCCGCTCCTGCATCAGTATCTCCGGCCACCGGCTCTTCGGCAATATCCACCAGCTCTGATTTTCTTCGTGCTCGCTGTATACGGCGTAGATTTGCCGCCTGCTATAGTATACCGTGGCGGGATAATAATAGTGAGTCAGATAAATTACCTCATCATTCCGCGTCATGCCGGCCGCAACCATCGCAACCATTGCTTCATCCGCCGAAACATCCGCCGGGAAAAACTCATGCCGGTAGCTCATGACTTGAATTGCTCCCAAAAGAATAATCCCGCCGGTCAATGCATGGCGGAATAACGAGGATACTTTATCGGTAAAAGAATGCAAAACGCCGGCGGTAATCAGCGCAAACAGCGGGTACAAAGGAACGAGAAACCAATTATTCTTACTCTCCACTATACTCAAGGAGATAAAAAATGCCGCGGCATAGACGGCCATGACGTACGCTGCTCTGCGGTGCCACGCAATCAGGGCAAAGAGCCACGCGGGAACGGCAAGCATAAACCACCACTTCATCCCGTGATATAAATGCTGAACATAGCCGAATGAGAAGTTTGACAGCGGATTCCCTTTTCCCTGGATTTTGTCTAGTTGATGGAAAAAGAGCTGGTCAATAAATACGCGGCCGTACAAAAAATAACCCGCCGCGAGCCACACGCCAATTATTGCAGCCGCCGAGAGAACTGATTTAATAATGGTGCTTCGGTTTATCGCCAGACGCCGGCTTCGGAAGAAATCGTACGTTAAAATTACCGCCGGCACGCTGAATGCGATAAGGCCTTTAGTGAGAAATGCCGCAACAACCGTGACCGTCAAGGCTTTCGGGCGGCGGAATATGCAGGAAGCAAGAGCAGCCAATAGCAACAGTGCCAGAAGCCCGTCCATATTTCCGGTCCGCACCCGCGAAACAAACCCGACCGAGGTAAGTAATATCACCGCCGCATAGAAACCGGCGCGGCGCCCCCAAAAATAAACACCCAATAACCAGGTAAGGAATACGGTTATAACGCCGGATAACGATGAGATGAACCGTGCGGAAAACGGCGTGTCGCCGAATAACCGGTATGCCAGCGATGACAGCCAAAAATAAAGAGGGGGCTTTTCGAAAAATTCCCTGCCGTTCCATTCCGGCGAAAAGAGTGCGCCGTTTTCCGCCATAGTCCGGGAAACGGCAGCGTACCAAGCCTCGTCCCAATTGGCAAGAAACGAGTCTCCGATGCGGAAAAAGAATAAAAACGTCGCAAAAACGATCACGAATAAACCGAAGATTGCAGTTTTCCTACGCCCGATGGAAGAAGACGGTGATTTTTCCATAGCCAATGATTCCCATTATTGCCAGAAGACTGACCACTGAAATGACATTCGACACCAAGCGCAATTTTGTTTCTTTAAACATAAGCGTAACGTCATGACGGCCTGCCGGAACAAGAAACGTGATAAGCCCCCGATGATTGGGATTCTGGAACTGCAGATCAGATTCCGGCAATTTCTTTCCGTCAATATACACTGACCATCCGGGAAAGTAGAGCGTATTCTCCAGAATTCGTGCGCTATCCGTCAAAACATTCACGGTATAACTATGCCGCCGTATGCGTCGATCGTTTTCAGTAATTTCCGCTTCGCCGTCAATGACTTCCATACGCGCTTCCGGCTCGCGCTCCATAAACCGCACCGACCAGTACGGTGAACTTTCTCCGGTATCGGTGGTTCCTTTATATACGCCGGCATAGTATGATTCCGGATGCCGTATATAGCCTTTTGCTCCCCAAAACGGGATTGTATACAGAACTGCTGTTGCAGCAATCAGGATCGCCATCGGAATACGTATCTTCTGCGGCATGAGAAAAATAACAATACCCCCGGAAACCGAGGTAACAAATACACTAAGAGACAGCCACCGCCACGGAAACTGAAACTTTTGAAATAGCGTAATGACGTGATAAATCGGTGCTGATTGTTCAATAACAAGAAAGATAGACAATACAAAAAAGAGCAAACAAGTAATCAGTACAGGAATACTATCAGGAGGAGAAATTTTCAATAGTTGATCGGTATTTTTGACCTTGTCCGCCATCTCCGTCAGTTGACGGATAGGGCGTGTATTTACTCTTTGATATTTGATAGTAAAAATTAACATGACGATACTTATGAGCATAATAAGCCAGTGCACCGGTCCTACCTGTACGCTCATCTCGCCGGTGCCGCCGAAACTCCAGGGAGAATATACCAGCCGGCTGAACGGCTCAAAACGATCAAAGAGTACGTTTTTCGTCACGATATCGCGCAGTGTGTACTTTCCCTCAAAATACGCGGGCGCCCAGAAAAATGCGGATAATCCGAGGCCGAGCACAAATGCCGCGCCTGACCCAGCGGCCGTATTCAAAGTTTTGAATGGTTTATTCTTCTTATATGATCTGAAGAGTAACCACAGGGCATATATGCCGATAAACGGCATGAACATGATGCTCAAAGCATTGTGAGAGAGAATCATGAGCGCAAGCGAAACTGAAATAGCGACGCCGAATGTCGGGCTATGTGTCCGGAAGTAACGCATGAGAAAATAACACACGAGCGGCGGCCATATAAAAAAGACATGCTCCCCGATTGCGCCGCGAACATACAGATCGACAAACCGGTACGGCGCAAATAGATACAGAATTCCGGCGGTGAATCCGGCTGCCTCGTTCACTGCCGCCCGCATCCAGATATACATGGTTATGCCGCTGAATATGTAGGCAACGGCAAAAACCAGTTTTGTCGCGTCAACCAATGAAAATCCGAGAAAGTGGAATAGCGATGCGGCATACGACGGCAACGGATAGAGAAACATCAGGATCGGATGGCCGTATCCCCAATTCAGGTTTCCCGCCCAGCGCGGAATAATCGTTCCTTCGGCGAGATTTTGATAAAAATTCGCGATGCGCGCAACGTGGTCCGGCGAATCGTGGGCGTCAAACAGGCCGGGATGCAGTAAATCCAGCAGCGGAAAAAGAGAGAGAAGAATAAGCAGCGCAAACCATTTGAAAAATGTCGTCATACTACTGATTGAGCGTCCGTTTCTCGACAATAAAGCCGCTCGAAAGCTCTTTTTCCCCTGCCACCTCTCCTCTTTTGACAACCGTTTCTTTCCATCCGTTAACTGCCCATGGTTTTGCATAGTCCGGCCGGATAAACAGATAGAGTAGCTGCGTATCTTCAACGGATGGCGCATATCCATACCTCTGCTTACCGTACCATGGAATGGCGTAATCATACGCGCTCGTCAGTCCCCACTCGGCATAGGTTTCAACTGTTAACGGCTTACCGTCTGCATCATGATAGATTTCATCAACCGCCTGTTTGATACCGTTCATTTTATGGATGCCCCCTTCATCATGATAGTCATACTTCCAGTTAATATAGAGCCGCTTGCCGGCAGATGCCGTCATTATTACGAAGATTATGCTTATAATGGCGGCCATGATTTTCCCCTCTTTATGGAATCTATATCCGATACCAATCGCCGCTATAACGAACAGCATCATATACGTAAACTGCAAATGGAGTATGTAATGGTCCCATATCCTGCTTTTTAATAACCCGTACAGCAATATCCACGTCGTGGCAACCGTGATGAGAAGAAAGTAAACGAATGAGGTAACGTCTCTTTTTTTTGAGTTTCTTACGAACTGAAAAACGCCGTATAGCAGTACTATAACGAGCAGGTGATGAAGATAACCGCTGTTTCCCAAAACTTCAAATGAAAATGTTTTGGTAAAATTAAACCAATAGTCTTGCAGGTGGTCCCGTATCATAAAAAGTTCAAACATCCGCGTTGATCCGTTATTCCGGTCAGACAGCAACGAAATAATTGAGCGTAGTCCCCCGTATCCGTGACGTATTTCAAATACTATAAATGGCAAAAACGCAAACACCACTGCTCCCGCGGATACCGCAACATCTTTAAACGAAATCTTACGGATAACGAGAACATAGTAGATGCAAATTGACAAAATCAAGGAAATACTGATGCCGAGCTGGAAATGGTAGATCAGAGCGGAAGTAAAGAGGGAAAGCGGCAAATACCGTCCGGGGTTTTTCCGTATGTTATAGACGAAATACAAAACGAGGAGAATCAACGATGATGAAGGATGCGTATTCCATATAAACCGGGACTGTGCAATGACGGGTGGCGAAATTGCAACCAGAATGAGAAACAACAGTGCGCCAGATCTGCCAATGATTTTGACACCTGCCATATAGCTCATGAGCAGCGTGACACAGCCAAGTAAAAACATTAGAACCATGCCGCCGTACGGATCGCCCTGAAAAAGTACGTAGGGTATAGCGAGCAGATACAAATACCCGGGCCCGTGAAAAAAACCCGAAATCCCGGCATAACCGCCTCCGAGCTCAAGGCCGATCAGGCGCAGTTTCCCATTTTCTACTATCTCCTGCACCAGAAGGTAATCCCTCCCTTGATCGAACTCAAATAAGTAGTTACCGCTTACTGCCTCAACCGCTCTCAACGCTATTCCGAAAAGAATTACCGCAATAACCATATGCGTTGCATGCCCGGTAATAAATGTTTTTGCGGTCCGCCAAAAAGTATTCCGTGGTCTTTTATGTTTGGAGATATGACTATTTGTTGACATATGATACTACCCGTACCTTGTTGTCTCTGTTAGGAAATTCTTTATCGAATGCGGTGTCTCCGGGAAAATCTGACAGGTTTCCTATAAATATACTGTTCTCCATGTGTTGGTCCTCGGTCCAATTGATGGGCCGAAATTGCACATTGTCTATGGTATGGACTTCGGCAAATCCGCCGGAAAGAGTACCTCCCCGGGCAAGATACCGCTTTGGTGAATATGATGTATGAAATAAATAAAACATATATGACTGGTAGAGATTTTCCTCATTTGAAATTACGATAGTATTATACCTGCTTTTATTCTGTTCAACATATTCGATAGCTTGCGTAAGCGCGTACTGGAATGAATCAGACTGTTCTTTCGGAAACAGAATAAAATAGTTTTTCCCCAACAGGGAGATGCCTAAGATAGTCAAAAGCGCCACAAAGCTTACGATAACAGCTTTGTGCGGATACAACCATTGTATTAATTGCCACGCGCCTATTCCGCCGATCGCCTGCCACATCGGCAGCATGGTATAGCTGCGCATAGCGTGCGGCGCATCGGTCGTCAGCGCTGCAGCGACGGGTCCGGACAACAACCAGAGTACAATAAATAGGGTGAAGCGATAGTATGATTTCCGAACGAGCAGAATAAACAGACCGGTGGCGACCAGAAGAATCTCCCACAGCGCAAGCAGTCCCATGCGCGGTACTTTATGAGGCTCGGCACCGCTGTTGGAAAACAGCCACACCGGGTTGAAGTGGGATGCATATTGCTTCAGGACAATCTCCCCCATCACGATATAACGCGAATTCCGCAATCGGCCGATCACGTCGCCTGATTTACGTGCAGCAAGATAGGTATTTGCGCGTTCCTCAAGCCGCTGTTGTTCTGCCTGGAATATATTGGTGGCGCGGAAACGGATCAATGCATCAGGCTGAACCGATGCTATGATGAACGGAGTCATCACCATCAGGGAGATAACGAGTGCTATGGCGGCTTTTTTCTTGTCCCGCCAGACCGTACGCCAATTCCACAGAGTGTATCCGATTAAAAATACAGGAATGACAATCTTTTCTGATTGGTAACTCATCAGTGAGAGTGCGTACAGCAATCCTGCGATTACATACCGGCGCCGAAGCAAAAAGAGCCCGCCGAACAGAAAAAAGGTCAAACCGGGATTTGCTTCGTGCCCCAACCGGGAAAGATAAACATGCCAGGGCGAAATCGCCATCAGAAGCGCAGCGGACAAGGCGATGATTTCTGTTTTGAATTCTTTACTTTTATCTGCAGTTATTATTTTTAAGAGCTCTTTTACCAACAAATAGGTACCTGCCACTGCAGCGATGCCCATAAGAGCCGCGGGCAGTCGCACCGCGACAGGCGTCAGTCCGATCAGCGCGATGAACGGAACGACAAAATATGCATACAATGCAGGACGCCAATCGTCATATGCCCGTAATAGCAGGGGAAAGCGGTATCCGTATTCATCCGTGCCGGTTTTGAGAATCGAGTATGCGTTGTACCCGATGGAAACTTCGTCCAGTGAAAGGCTCGGCGGCACACTTCCCAGATGCCACAGCCGAAGCGCTGCGGCAATAATCAGAATAATGCGACTGATTTTGTGCGATGGAGAGATTTTATTAGTGATGCTCATTCTGCCAGTATCATTGCAATTTTTCCGTTGAGGTAATAGACCGTATGCACCGGTATCCATCCTGACGGAATCTCGTAACGGGGACCGATAAAAAGCGTCCTGCCGTCCCGCTGTTCTTTATCCCAGTCAATTGCGCGGAATTCAAACTTTCCGAACCGGTTTTCCTCGGCAAACCCGCCCGAATAGGTGCCTCCATCACGCAGGTATTCCGCCGGGTCATAGGCTAAATAAAACAGGAAAAAGATATGCGCCTGATCCATGGGCTGACGGTTGTGCACGACGATTTTATCGTATTGATCCTGCACTTCCTTCACTTTTTGAACTGCCTCCTTATAGCCGTATTGCCATTCCTGCGAACTAACCTGATCATACTGAACAAAATACGCGTCAAGGTAGTATGCAATGTTCCAGAGCGCGATAAGAACGATTATGCTGTTCACTCCCCATGCGAGCAAACGGTTTCGTGGCGGATTCCATAACCAGCGTATTGCGCCCAGTATTCCTATAACGGTCAACAGCTGAAGAAGAGGAAGCAGGTGGATGGTACGTATAGGATGGGGAACGCCGGTCGTAATCGCAGCAGGCACTGGTGCGAGCAGGAGCCATGCGCCGACCAGTAATTTGGTCGACCATGAATATTTACCCATGAAAAACATATAGATACCGATGAGGAGAAACGGAAGCTCCACCAGATACAGATGGCCGAAATTCGGCGGCTGATGGCGGGCCTGGTCTCCGGTAATAAACAGCCAGTTGAGGTCAAAATGGGACATATAGTTTCCCATAATTCCCCGCGCATAGGTGACCCGCCGGTTGTCAAGCATAAGGCCGATATAATCCCCGTTCTTCCGGTCATCTTCGAGGCGCACTACGGTAGATGCCAGATACGGCGTCTGATCGGCAAAGAGGCTCACTCCTTTAGCCCGAAGCAACGCATCGGGAGTAGTCAGCGTCACCCAATAAAACGGAATGGTGACGACAAGAAACAGCATTGCCGGTCCGATAAGGCGCGGCCAGAATGACGCCAGTTTACGGAAATACACCAGAAAGAGCGCGAGTGTTATAAGCGGCATAAAAACTTTCTCGCTCTGATATGCATACACGGACAAGCCAAAACTTGCCGCTGATACATACCACCACCAGTGTTTCCGAAATCCCCGAAGAAATGCCAATATGCCGAAAATGATAAGGGCTAGGCCAACGCTCGCTTCAAACGCCGCCCGGGTAAATTGCAGATGCCACGGCGAGATCGTCAGTAACAATGCGGTGAGCAAAGCGGTTACGTGCGGGTCTCCGGCAGACGTTGCACCGTTCGTATGGGTGCGGAATAATTCCAGAACCAGAAGATAGGTGCCGAGTACTGCAACGACGCCGATAATAGCAGCCGGCAGGCGCACCGCAACATGCGTAGGCCCGAGCACGGCGACGAACGGCATGGTAAGATAGGTATACAGCGCCGGCTTGTAGTCGTCAAATGAGCGAAGGATCAATGGAAACGGTTGGCCGTATTCATCACGTCCTGTTTTAAGGATTGAATAGGCATTATACCCATGTGCGACTTCATCCCAATCTAATGAAGCTGGTACGCTCCCAAGCTGGTAAAAGCGCAGAAATGCCGCAATACACAGTATGCCGATAATAAAATATACCCATTTCATGCGTTTCACCGTGAAATTATGAGCTGATTTTTCTGTTACGGTATCCATCGTCATGTCATTTCTCATGTCTTCTAATGTCTGTCGTCTTTAGTCTGTCCGTCTATCTTTGATACGCGATTAATGTCGTCTCCCCGTTGAGAAGATTAAATTTTTGCAGAATCGAGGCTCTCGTCGGCAAACGGGATAACAGGTCAAAATAAACTACCCGTACGGTCCGGGGATAATACACGGAAGACGGCGAATCGGTAAATTGATAGCGGCCGAATGAGCGCACATGGACAAAACCGTACACCTCGCGGTCAACCACGGCAGTCCGGCGAAATTCTCTCGGCTCAGTCCGGGAATAGAATAATGCGTATATATACGGCCGCCCGAGTACCGTTGAAAAGACTACTTGATCAAATTCCGTATGGGATTCGGCAAACGCAACCGCTTCTTCGTACCCGTATTGCCACTCTCGGGAATATTCCTGCGGATAATGAGTATAATAGCCGTGCAGATAATACAGGACATTTCCCCCAAGCCCGAGGGCAACGAGTATAATGATCACGTTCAGGGCCCCCGGCCGCCATTTCACTATACGGGAAGCCGTCAGCATGGCATAAAACTCTACGAACCCTATCGCCGTGACCACCTGCCACACGGGCAACGTCGTTTCTATGCGCAGCGCGTGTGGTGTTTCACGGGCAAAAGCTGCCGGCGCTATGCCGATCAACAGCCATACGGGAAGAATCCACCAGTAACCGGGTCTATTTCGCAAAAGGAAAAAAGTGCCGATGATCAAAAACGGCAATTCCCAAAGATAGAGCTGGCCAACATCCTGGGTGGAAAATTTCGGATTGCCGTCTCCGTTTATAAACAGAAAAGCAGGATTAAAATGATCGAGATAATGCTTTACGTACAAGATGCTGTAGGCGATTCGCCTGTTGTTGATCAGTCTCGACCATAGCGGAACCGGCAGATTCCCGCTGTCACATCCCGTGTTTGCGCCCACAGAACACCACCATTGAGCATCCCGCTGCATCGTCACGTTTGTCCGCTCAATCACGTCAAGATCTGAAAAAATGTTTACTTCACGGTACCGGAGTTGCGCCATCGGCGTAAACATAAAGCGGATAAACGGCAGGCATAAAATGAACCCGACCAGAAAAACCGGCAGCACCACCCATCGCCGTTTCCAGAGTACGCGGTAAAACCGGGCGGCGAGGAGTATAAACAGCGCCGGGGCAACAACGCGGGCAGTGTTAAATGTATAAACTGATGCGATGAGGGAAGCCGTAGATAAGAGCAAACCCAACCCCGCCATCTTGCCGTTTTCTAGCCGAATCCAGCGAAGAAACAGCCACATGCCGGCCACGATAAAAAAACTGGCGACGTTTGCCTCGAACGCCGCACGGGAAAGGTTCACATGCCAGGGTGAAATCGCCAGGAGCGCGGCGGCGGCGAGCGCAATACTCTTTTTCCGGGAAGAAGAAAATTCGTTTTCAGTTTTGCCGGAAAATAATTCCCCGACAAGCCCGTAAACAACCCCGACGCTCATTACGCCGAACAGAGCAGAGGCAAAACGCGTCGCAAATGCATTTAATCCTAATAGCCAGACAGGGATAACGGTCAGATATGCATACATCGGCGGTTTGAAATCGCCGAACGATTCAAGATAATCAACCGGCAAGAATCGTCCGAACTCATCCCGTCCGTCGATGCCGATAGCGTATGCGTTGTATCCCCACGCCGCCTCATCCCAAGTAAGGCCCGGCGGGTTTTGCCCCAGTTGCCAAAACCTCAAAACCGCCGCTATAACCAGAATGATCACTAATAAATTCTTTCTTATTTCACTTTTCATATCTATTTTCCATTTTTATTTTCAATTTCATTTTCCCTTCATGACAGTATACGCGATAAAGACACCGAGCGTCATCAGGCTAATTGCGTTAACGATCTGGCGGGACAACGGTTCGGTGAACCGGAATTCTATTTGATGCTCCCCTTCGGGCACTGTAACGCGTAGCCTGCGGTATTCATCCCGTTCGTAGAGCACGGGCGTCCTCACGCCGTCAATATAAGCGATCCATCCCGGAAAAAACGACGTATTGTCGCGAAACTCCAGCGGGAGCCGCGCGTCAACTGAAAAGAAGTGGTAGTTTGATTTCCATATTTCCCGAATACTGGTTCCCGCGTCAGAAGGCAATATATCTCCATCGGGATTGGGCGCCTGATAGATACGCGGTGCCAGGCGCGGCATGTGCTCATCCTTTGAAGTAGTACTTGGCCCGTATACTTCGGATTCGATAAAAGGGCTGACGTGATCAATATACATATTTACCCGGATGTGATTCCGGTTTGCATACAAAGCCAACCCCACCAATATAACTGCCGCCGCGATCTGATACCGATGAAGGTGAGAAACGGCGTACCCGGCAATGACCGACAGGCATAGCACGATATAGCCGACAAACCGCCATGGAAGCTGTACTGCCTGCAAACCGGGCGCTGCCTCCCATAAGGGTCTTGACCATCCAAGCGACAAAAACAGTAAAACAGCTGACATAAAGATATAAAATATAGCAACATGATCTATGGTCTTATAATTCCGGCGGTTCTTATGCACCTTGATAAGCCGATTGCCCAGCGCTACGAGTCCAACAGCACCGGCCAGCAGATGAATCAGGCCGATCTGCGGAGACATTTTACCCGGAAAAGTTCCTTCTTTCCACGATCCGAAACCCCACGGCGAATAGATCAGCTCCGATAACGAAGGAAAATGTCCGCGAAAATCTTCGCGCAATTCCGAAAGTTTTGTCAACCGGCTGTCATAGATTGCCGGAACCCAGAAAAAGAACGTAAGCAATAAAGCCGTTATGCCCGCACAGAAGAAGCGCAGGAGGTAACCGCTCCGTTCTTTTTTCTTAACCAACATCAGGCGGAACAGAAAATAGGTACTGATAACTATTCCGCCGATTAAAGCCGTTATATTATGGGTAAGAACCAGTACAGCCAGGGAGACGATAAACGGCGTGCTTTTCTTTGTACGCAGGAAATACTCGGTAGAAAATAACACCCACGGCAGTACGGCAAGCCCCGCCATTTCGGCAACTGATCCCCTGACGTACATATTGAGAAACCGGTAGGGAACAAAAAGATAAAACAATCCGACTATAACGCCCGGAATTGTGGTAAAAAAATACCGCGCATAGGCATACATGCCCAGAGAACCGGCGATCAGGGAGATAAACATCAGGAATTTAAAACCGCCGACAAACGTAAAGCCCAACCGGTACAGCAGTTCTCCGAGGTAGTAAACCATCGGGTAGTTAAAGTGGAAAAACGGATATCCCAGCCCGTAGTTAATACGCTTGGCTATGCGGACGGGAAATTGTCCGTCGGAAAAAGCAAGATTAAACTCTTCCATGCGGATCACGTGTCCGCCACCGTCATGGGTAGTGTAAAACTGCGGCGAGAAAAGCTTTTGCCCTGCAACCAGCGAAAACAGAAGGATGATAAACGTGGGTAATACAAAATGCCAATACCGTTTCATGGTCACAGAACTACTGCCCAGAAAACTTCTTTCGCATATATTCCGTCTATCGGCTCTGCGTATGAAAAAGGAGCTTCCTCATTGAGCTGCGATCGGTAGTCATGCCCGGAAAGAATAAACAGCGTTTTTCCCTCGACTAATTCGTTCAGAGCCGCAGAATCGAGAAAAGGTCCTTCCGGATCCCAGGAAGCCCCGCCGAACCGGTATTTGCCGAGCCGGCCCGGTGATCCGCTTTCCTGGTAAACGGACGGATTTATTTGCTGATGGAACAATACATGAATGTAAGGACGCCAGTAGTAGCCGGATACCCATATGGTATCGTAATCATCTTCTGCGGATTGCGCGTACTTCGCCATTTGCGGATAACCGTCCCCGAAATCCATCGGCCTCGTCCGCGGCACCAGATCAAAATAGAGAAAGAAAAACCGTACGGCAAAAACCGTTACCAGTATCCCGAACATCCCTAGCCCCCCTAAGCTTCCCAATTTTCCTAGCTTCCCTAACCACCCTAACTTCCCTAACATCCCTAATCCTTCCCTAACGCCCAAAGCCGACACCATGACAAATGCCGGCGCGCCGATGAGCGTCCGGAGCGCATTGGGCTGGTCTTTAGTCAGGGCACCGGCAAGAGGCGCCGCCAAAAGCCAGGCGAACAGAATCCACTTCGTGCTGCCATTCAGCCTGAATAATGCATACAGACCCAGAAACAACAAGGGTAATTCCCAGAGATACAGCAATCCGTGCGGCTCTGTTCCGTTTATGAAGAGAAAAACGGGAGAGATATTTTGCAGGTAGTTGTAGGCTACTGTCTCGACCAGAGCAAAACGCCGGTTATAGACGATTCTTGTCCACCACGCATTGTCATGGTCAACAATACCGTTTGTATATGCCGTCATGCGCTCGATATATTCCGGCTCGTTGGTAACAACCACCTGGCTGATACGCGAGAATCCCCCTACCGACAAAACAGCAGGAATCAACGGCGCGATGATAATGATACCGAGCACTGCGGCGAGTACGGCCAGGTGTCGTCTTTTCCATAGATGTTTCCAATAAACGATGATGAATATCAGAAGTATGACCGGTACCACGACGCGCGCGGCGTAATAAAAATACAGGGAAGCCGCAAAAGCAACGGCGCTGAAGAGAATAAAGCGCGGCTGCCGTTCAAAACAGGTAAGTCCGTACACGCCGAGCATGACGAAAAACAAACTTGCCAGGCTCTCAAATGCCTGGCGTGAAAAGCTAATAAGCCAGGGGCTAACTGCAAGGAGAAATGCGGCAAACAAAGCCGTGTATTGAGCCGTATAAGTCTCATTCGTCCTATTCGTCTGATAAGAGAGCAGCTTTCCAGCAAGCATATATCCGATCACCACAATCCCCACCCCGAACAACGCCGTCGGGAGACGAACGGCAAACGCCGTCAGGCCGAAAACCGCTTCGGACAGCGCAACGGAGTAAATCAGCCCCGGAAGTTTATAGTCATCAAAAGAACGAAAAAGCAGGGGAAATGGTTCTCCCCATTCGTCATTTCCGGTCTGGAGAACAGACCATGCGTTATAGCCGATCGCCGCCTCATCCCATGACAGCGCCGGCGGAATGCTCCCCAACCGCCAAAGCCGGATTGCTGCAGCAATGACTATGATACCGATTAATAATGTTCGTCTGATCGACATTCTGAATCCGAAACCCTAAAAACTAATTTCTAATTCCCGCCTGCCTCGCTTGCGCTCGCATGGCGGGCAGGTCTAATTTCTAACATGACCTGCACAGTAAGTCATTGCGAGGAGCGTAGCGGCACGGCAATCCTTCTTTTCCAGGGGATTGCTTCGCTGATTATATTTAATCGCAATGACAGATAAAAACAATTCTTGCTCCGTAAGTCTTGTTCCTCCTTCTTCCAAATTCTGAATTCTATTCCGTGACTTCGAGTATCCGGAACACTACTGTTCCGTCTGTGCGGCGGATTTCATCTATCTGCCGGATGGGCAACGTCGCATCAATGCAGCGTCCGTGCGTTACATACAGCACATCCGGCACGCCGACAAAAGCTGGTTTCCGCACGCCGGTCCGTGGATCGGTAACCGGTTCTCCTTCATACGGACATTCCTCCTGCGAAAATTCGTACGGCCCGAAAGGTATCCGGTCAAAATCTCTCAATGCGCTCACACGCGCAATTTCCTGAAAGGCGGATGGGTCGTACTTCCCATAAAACAGAAAGAAAATCGTCGGTGCAGACTGCGTCGTCGAAATTACCGCTTTCTCATATGCCGGCAGCAAATCATTTACCTTCGCAACGAGCTCGCGGTACCCTTCATGACGATACCATGGACGATGCGCCGGCTGGTGAATATAATACTGATGTAAATACGAAAAAATACTGTACAGAAACACAACAGTCCCAAAAAGTATTCCGGACCATTTCCCTAAATTCCCCAAACTCCCCAAAACCGCTGATAACCACCGTATCCCTATCGCAGACAGTATTGCAAGCATCGGTGCCATCATCAGCGTGCGCTGGAGATTCGGCACGTCGTCATACGTCAATGCGCTTCCGACCGGAGACAGTACTATCCAGCCCCCCGCCAATGCCGCCAGTTTCGGGTAACGTCGTACAACAATGATACCACCGATGACGAGCAGTACGATATCGAAATAATGCAGCAAGCCGTATCCGGGCACGCGGTACCGGTCGGGAAAACCCTGATCGGTAAAGAGGAATGCATAGGAAAAATGGCTGAAGTAATGTTCGAAGAACCGGTCAGCAAACGACAGAATTTTATTATGGAACATGCGCGCGATGAGCGGACTGATAGCCTGCGTGCCGTCTTCACGCAGCGCTTCTTCACGTATAAGAGTCAAATGCTCATCGGCCATAATACTGACGGTGCGGATCCGAAGCGAGAGATTTTCAGATGACAGAATGAGCAAAACCGGCACTATGATAAAAAGCAAATAACCTGCGCCGGCGAGAATGCGGTCTTTGACCGCTTTTGGCGGCGCGACAAAAAAGAGAAGAGGCAGAAACAGCGGAAGGAACGCGCGCGGCGCTTGATAAAAAAGGTAAGTAATCCCAAAACACCCAAATACCCCCAAAACCCCTAACAACCCTAACTTCCCTGATCGTACAAGTCGTAAATAGAGCCATGTGCCGAGAAGGAGAAAGAATACGGCCGGAACATGTTCGGTAGCCACCCGTGAAAGATTGATATGCCAGGGAGAAATAGCGAGCGCTCCTGCCGCAATCGCTGCAACAACTGCCGGGTCGTAGTCTTTTTTCAGCTTAAACGTATGAGTCAACATTTCTTTTGCCAACCCGTAGAGCGCAAAGACCGTTGCCACGCCGAACAGCGCCGATGCGAACCGGACCGAGAATTCATTCAGGCCGAACAGGACGATAAACGGCAGGGAAACATACGAATACCCTGCCGGACTGTAGAGAAATGATGATAAATGCAGAGGAAAAACATTCCCCGCTATGTCCCGGGATGTTTTCAGTATTGAATACGCGTTATAGCCTAAAAACGCCTCATCGCGATGAAAACCCTCCGGCATGCCGCCGAGATCATAAAACCGGAGAAGCGCAGCGAGAATAAGGGTACAAAGTAAAAGAAATTTTATTTTCATGTTATTTACATACGACCCATAACCCTCATACGTCTCATGAATCTCAGACGGCTCATACTCCATCCTATCAAAGACAAAACAGTTAAAACCGTCACGCCATCGGCTGCGGCGCGTACCGGCGTTTCGCCGAAAAGTACCGTTACCCGATGATCCCCTTCCGGCACGCGGAACGTAATCAGCCCGCGGTTATTGGGATCCTGAAACTCGACGGGAACTTTTTCACTGTCGACATACGCCCGCCAGCCGGGAAAATACACGGTATTATCAAGAAGTATCACGTCTCCGTCAGCATGTACTGAAAACGAATGCATAGTTGATTTGATTGCAATATCATCGACAGTCCCCTGTCCCCCGATTACCTCTATCTGTTGTAAAGGAAATTCATACGCATCGCCTGTAGTCCATCGGGTTGTCGCTTCACTATGATAGAGCGTCGTACCGGGAAATTCTTCATAGTACGTATCCGGATTTTCTGCATGACCGATCACCGTCGACAGCGGCACTGACAGAATTATTAGCGTGAGCAGTGTGCCGATCACGATAAACCGGCGGCGCACATGTGAAAATAGACTGACCGCCAGAACTGATGCAGCAAAGCTTGAAACGGCGGTGAATTTCCAGGGAAACTGTAATTGCTGCAATAAAGAGATTCTACTCCACAACGGTTCGGATGCCGATTGAGCTATAAGTAC
>Ga0209541_10003911_pt1 | contig 26900 bp, 33 predicted proteins | sample RifCSPlowO2_01_FD_184027 | JGI IMG/M metagenome (GOLD analysis project Ga0209541, IMG submission 184027) | Groundwater microbial communities from Rifle, Colorado - Rifle CSP2_plank lowO2_0.1 (SPAdes) (version 2) | ecosystem: Environmental > Aquatic > Deep subsurface > Groundwater | place... | reverse complement strand
TGAATTTAAAACAAAACAACATATCTTAAATCAAAAATGGTATAATATTAAACCAGTTATGCCCGTTTCGAGTGGAGGTTTACATCCTGGATTAGTTCCTGAAATTATAAAAATGTTAGGAAAAGAGATTTTGATACAAGCCGGGGGTGGAGTATTAGGAAATCCGTTAGGAATAGAAGCTGGGGCTAAGGCTTTTAGACAAGCGATTGATGCGACTATTGATGGTATAAATTTAAACGATTATGCAAAAAACCATATTGAACTTAAAGTAGCCTTAAATAGATGGGGTACTAGTAGACCTATTTAACAAATCATCTTCAATAAACTTATTGTAAATTAAAATATACTATCGGCCCATAATAAAACTATGTTTTGTTGGCTGCTTTTACTATTCTTTCTCTTCTATTAACAACCATTTCCAGAATGGAATTAATTTTATAGAACTTTTATTTGAGGCTATTGTCGCTTCTCAAGTATTTAGTTTAAAGTTTCCATAAGTTTCCTACTAGAAACTTATATTCTGCTCTTTCGTTTCCAGTTGGAAACTAATAATCGTATTTAGAGATTAAGAAGGGTTTAAGAAAAATGGGGTTTTGAAAAACCTATTTAGCCTTTCTTCTAAGACCTAAATAAAGAAGTCCTACGCCGCTTGCGATTCCAAATATAGACACGCAATATTTTGATAATTGCTCATTTATTCGTCGTGATTGTTCCATTCTTTCTAATCTATTTTCTATATTATCTAATTTAGAATAAATTTCTCCTCTGCTAATAGTAGATGATCCCTGATCTAAAGCAATGCCACCATTAGCATTAACATTTGGTGCACTAAACAATAGTGTGGCTCCTAATGCTACCTTAGTAGCAAGATTACCAATATAATTAGTTCTGTTCATTTTTTATCATCTTTTTCTTATTTTACTTTATTTATAAATTTTACTATTTTTTAGTAGTTTCTTTCCTAAAAACATTCAAAACCTTATATGATCTAACAAGTTTAAAATCTTTTAATGTTGTTTCATTTTTTGAAGAAATCAAGTAATCAACATCTTCATATGTCCTGTTATCCGCTCTAGAGACGCCAAATTCAAGCCATACATTTCTTGTTTCACCTACTTTAGCTTTGCTTTCATATCTATATTGCTGGAAATTAGTTTTGTTATTTAAGACTAATTGCAAATCTTGCCAGCTAATTACCTCTTTAATGTCTTTTCCCCAATAAATTAAAGAATAAACTAGGTAAGCATCTGATTCTTGTTCATTACCTGCAAAAAAAACCTCACTTGGAAAGTCTTTTGAGATTTGGTTTAAATCATCCTGGATTAATTTTTCTGAATTATCTGCAAAACTTGGATAAAGTAAGAAAATTATTAATAAAACCGAGATTACTGAACTAATTATTAATTCTTTTTTTGTTATTACTTTTGAAATTAATAAAATTGAAATTGGTGCTAGGATTAGAACATATCTTAATTGATTACTTGATGAGATAAACATTAAAACTGTTAATAACAAGAAAATTAATTCTTTTTTATATTCTTTAAAGTTTAATTTGTAAAATTTAAATAAAAAAGGAGAGATTATTAATAGGTATAAAACATAATTAATTATTGGATTTGAAATATGTGTGTAATTTCCCTGCCTTAAGTAAACTAATAAAGATCCTCCAAAAAACCTGAATAATGAAAAAAACGGATAATTAAACAAAGAGTAATCTACAATAAACCTTATTGAAAATGCAATGAAATAAAAAATGATGAAGAATAAACTTTCTTTTAATCTTCTGTTAAAGAAAAAAACTAGTATGAAGAAAAATGAAATTGGAATCATTGAATCCCATAAAATAGAAGATAAACCTAAAGGCGAAGCTGAATAGATTAGATATTTTAATTTTTCTTTTGATTCATATTCTTTAATGAATTTATATGATAATAATAGTAAAAAAGCAGAAGGCAATATTGGACTTATTTGTGGGATCATGTAAAAAACTACTGGTGATAAAACCCATAAAAATAGCGCTTTTTTATCTTTAGTAATATTATATAACAATAAAGCGGTGAAAACTAAGAAAGAACTGTTTATTATTTTAGCGAAAAAAGCTGAAGACCATATTTTTAAAAATTGAGCTAATACTAAGCCATAAACCCAAGAATGTGTGCTTCTTATCCTAGAAACAATGTTATTTGAGAAGTATTTTGCTACAGTTAAATAATCGCCTACATCTGTGTAAAGAATATTTTTTATCAATAAATTTAATATTATGATAACTAAGGAAAATCCAGTAATTATTAAAATTAAATCCCTATTATTTTTGTCCATTTTTTGAATAAACTACTGTTTAAAAAGGTTTAAAAGGTTTTAGGATAGCCCCTTTGATGCTATGGATATTGAGAATTATAAGTTATTAAATGAACGTATTTCGTATAATTGGTATACTGTTTCTAGAAGGATTTTGATTAAAAAATTAATTAAAAGAGTAAAAATTAAGTTTGAAAATCCATTAGATGTTGGTTGTAATGTTGGTCAAAATTCATTTTTATTAAAAGAACTAAGTAAAAGAAATAAAGTAACTGGAATTGATTTTATGGATGAAGCTGTAAGAATTTGCAAGGAAAAAGGCATTGAATGCTATAAAGCGGATATTGAAAAAAAAGAAACTTTGCCTAGAGGAAAATTTGATTTTATTTTAGCTTCTGATATATTAGAACATACTGAAAATGACGATAATGCAGTTAAAAACTTAATTGATTTATTAGAGAAAAATGGTTATTTGTTCATAGTTGTTCCTATATTTAATTTTTTATGGGGCGATATTGACTATAGCTCACATCATAAAAGAAGATATACTAAAAGTTCAATAAAAAGGTTATTAGAGAAAAATAATTTAAAAATAATATATGAAAATTACAGCAACTTTTTTGCTTTTATCCCTGATATATTTTTAGCTTTTTTTCAAAGGTTAACCTATAAAGAAAATAAAAAAGTTTCGATTGGAACAGGACCTAGAGCTTTAAATTGGTTGTTTTTGTTAATTTCCAAAGTAGAAATCATTTTGATGAGATTTATTAAGTATCCTTTTGGTGTTGAAGCAATTGTTATAGCACAAAAGAGCTTTTCTTAGAGCCCCTTAAAAAGCGCTCGCGGAAAAAAGAACTTTGGAAAAGAAATATACGGAGATAAAATGTGTGGTATTACGGGTGTATTGGGAAAAGAAGATAAAGAATTAGTCAAAAAAATGACTAGCTTGCTTTCTTATAGAGGACCAGATGCTTCTGGCTTTTTTGATGATAAAAATGCAAGTTTGGGGCATAGAAGATTGAGCATTATTGATTTAAGCGAAAAAGGAAAACAGCCGTTGTTTAATGAAAATAAGGATGTTTTAGTTATCTGCAATGGCGAGATATATAATTATATTGAACTAAGAAAAGAATTAGAAAAAGCAGGGCATAGATTTTATTCTGATTCTGATTCTGAAGTTTTGGTTCATTTGTATGAAGAGTATGATGAGAGGTTTATAGAAAAACTAAATGGAATGTTTGCTTTTTGTATATGGGACATTAAAAATAAGAAAGGATTAATTGTCAGGGATAGGTTAGGAATCAAGCCTTTGTATTATTATTTTAAAAATGGAGTTTTGATGTTTGCTTCTGAACTTAAATCTTTATTATTAAATGATGAGATAAAAAAAGAAATTGACTTAAGAGCCTTAAGCTACTATTTATCATTAAGGTTTATACCTGGGCCTAGGACTATTATTCAAGAAATAAACAAACTACAACCAGGACATTATATAAAGTTTGAGAATAAAAAAATTGAAATTAAAAAATATTGGGATTTTAAATTTAGGGAAGAAAGAAAAGATGAGGGGAATTTAAAAAAAGAATTGTATGAGCTATTAGAAGATAGTGTAAAAAGACAGTTAATAAGTGATGTTCCTTTAGGCATATTTCTTTCTGGGGGAATAGATTCGAGCACTCTTGTGCAGATAGCAAGCAGCTTAAAAAAAGAACCTATAAAAACTTTTTCAGTTGGTTTCGGAAAAGAAAAGGATTTAGAAAACGCGAGATTTGTTTCTAACTATTTTAACACGGATCATACTGAAATTATTATAGAGTCTGATTCAATAGAATTATTACCCAGGATAATCTGGCATTTTGATGAGCCATTAGCAGATCCTGCAGCAATTCCAACTTATGTTTTATCTGAAAAAACAAAGAAAAAAGCCACTGTTTGCTTGGTTGGAGAAGGAGCTGATGAAGTTTTTGGCGGATATGAACAATTTAAAATAATGAAACTCGGAAAAATTGGAAAAAAAGTTCCTTTATTTTTGAGAAAAAAAACTCCAATAATTATTAATAACCTACCTAAACCTATTCTGAATAAACTTTTTAAGTATGGTGAAAGTCTTGGCAAGAAAGGAATTGAAAGAATGGGAGAATTTCTTAATAATCTAAATGATGATACTTTATCTTATTTAAATTTGATAACCCTATTTAATGGAAAGGATTTAGATGAATTTGGAAATGAAAAAATCAGCAAATATTATGAGAATTTAGTAAAGGAGTATAGATTTTATTTTAACAAGAACAACAGTTTATTGAACAGGACATTAGAATGTGAGATTAAGATTCCTTTATGCGATAATTTATTAATGAAAGTTGATAAAATGACTATGGCGCATGCTGTTGAAGCCAGAGTTCCTTTTTTAGATCATAGGATAGTTGAATTCATGGCTAATGTTAAGAGTAATTTAAAATTGAATGGTTTAAAAGACAAGTATTTACTAAGAAAAACTATGAGAAATAGGTTGCCTGTACAAATAGCAAAAGCAAAAAAAGAAAGGTTTTTTGTTCCTATTGATGACTGGATTGATAAAGACTTGAAAGAATTAATTAACCAAATTTCAGAAAATTCCATTTTAATAAAAAAAGGACTTGCAAAGAAAGATTATTTTGAAAAAATGAAGAGGTTTAGGGATAAATCTAAGTTGTATTATGCAAGGCAAATGTGGAATATCTTAAATTTTGAACTTTGGCACAAAATCTTTATAGAGAATGAAAATATTAATAAAGCGAAGTTAAGCTTGGATAAGCTGATTTAAATGGAAGAAATAGACATTTCGATAATTATAGCAGCATATAATGAACAGGATAATATACTGCCTTTGTATAGAGAATTAAAGATAGTTTTAGAAAGAATAACAAAGAATTTTGAAATCATATTCGTTGATGATGGAAGCAGGGATAATACGTTCAATATACTAAAAAAACTACATGAAGAAGATAATAGAATTAAAGTAATAAGATTTAACAGAAATTCTGGACAAACCGCTGGTTGGAGGGCGGGTTTTAAGTATTTTAATGGAAAGGTTGCTATAACCATGGATGCTGATTTACAAAATGATCCTAAAGATATACCATTATTATTGAACGAATTGAACAATGGATATGATGTTGTTTCTGGATGGAGATGGAACAGAAAAGATAAGTTCAGCAAGAAAGTTTATTCAAAAATTGCAAATTTAATAAGAAGAACGTTAGTTAATGAAAAGATACATGATGCTGGCTGCTCTTTGAAAGCATATAGAAGAGGAACTGTAAAAGACTTGAATCTGTTTGGTGAAATGCATAGATACATAACAACTATTTTGTTATTAAGGGGATTTAAAATTGGTGAGGTTAAAGTTAATCATAGAGGAAGAATAATGGGAAAAACCAAGTATGGAACTATGAGACTATTTAAGGGGTTTTTAGATTTATTATATCTAAAATTCTGGGCGGGTTATTCAACAAGGCCTTTGCATTTCTTTGGCGGATTTGGATTCTTACAATATTTCTTGGCTTTAATTATTTTAATAGAACAGATTATTAAAGCAATTATGCTTAATATTTTTACTGTTGGTCCATTATTAGTCTTAGTTGTTCTATTAGTAATTACTGGAAGCCTATCCATAATGTTTGGTTTTATTAGTGAAATATTAACAAGAATATATTTCAAGGCTTATGAAGAAGATAATCTGAACATTAGGGAAATGTTGTTCTAATAAAAAGAACATTTTAAAATATATAGATTGATTTATCAATATCTTTATAAATATTAAGCATTTTGAAGTGGTAACTATGGAATATGAACTTAAAGATGAGAAGGGAAAAGTAAAGAGATACGAAGTTAGCTACAGCCAGGTATTACAACATAAGACAAACAATTTGTTGACTGCATTGATTATCTTATTACTGGTTTTATTATTAGTGATAGGCTTCACTTTGTACATGATAGATGTGTTAAATATCCCCTCGAGATTAATTGCCCGTTAGTTATAAAACTATCTTGGAATGTAATCAGAACTGTGTATTTGTTATGCAACCTATATATTTTAGGGCATATCTCTATCAAAAACCTGTACGAAAGTTTTTTAAATAATAAAACAGTATAGTTTTATGTTTAAAGGGAGGTGTATTGATGCAACAAGAAAGTAAGATTTTATTAAGTGCTATTTTAGTTCTTGGTGTTGCTATGTTATCTTCTAGTTTTTTAAGCCTAACTGGCAAGAGTGTTATTTGCACAGAAAGTACTGCTGTTGCTTTTCCTGATGAAATTACTGGCGGCGAGGCTATCAATATAAAAGTTGGTGGCGGTAATGGTTTTTATGAAGAAGCAAGAGTTTTTATGAGAAACCTTGATAGAAATGGAATGGCTCGTGATTCTAAGATAAGTTATACAACTAGAGATGCATGCGGTGGAGAATATAAATGTAAAGATGGTGAGTTTACAATACAAACCTTTTCTCCTGACGTAAGTGATATATGGGTGAGCAATCAGTATTATGTTGTTAAATTAAAAGATGTATGCACTCAAGAATTTACAATTGAGGCTCCTTTTAGAATAAGGTGATAAAAATGAATGAAAGAAAAACAATATTTTTGGCTGTTGGTGTATTATTAGTTGCTATGGTGGCTAGTAATTTTAATACTTCATTATCTGGATACCAAGTTAAAAGTAGCGGGACTGTGATTGATATTAATCCTAATCCTGTTGGAAGAAACAAAATTATAGAGGTAACTGTATATCCTGGTCCAGAAGGTGTAAAAAATGAATGGATGTGGATAGAAAGAAATGGAGTAAGGATACAAGGCACTAATAAAAAAATATGCGTAGATGAAGCTACAAAGGTTGCAGTATGCTACAGTCCATCAACTGTTCAATATTTAGTAGGCACTAATGATGATACTTGGCCTTCTGGTGCTACTTATACAATAAAGGTTGAAGAAAATCTATATGGAAGATCTGAAATGGGTATAAAACAGAAGGTTTATGCTAAAGCAGATTTTAATATAATTTAAAGGAGGTTTAATTCATGGAACAAAATAATAAGACGCTTTTGATTGCAGTAGTAATCATCTTGTTGGCCTTGGTCGCTTTTAACTTTAACAAAATAAGCGGTAGGGCTGTTGGTGATGGTAGTGATGTCAGTGTTGTAGTTTCTCCTTCGGTAGTTACTTTTAGCGGAGATGAAACAGCCAAACAAATTACTGTAACTGTTGATACTGGGTCTGTTGGGGTAGACAATGAACTCGGGGTATATTCTGTAGAAAATGGAAATACTTATAGAGTAGGAAGTGGATTAACAGATAAATTATGCGGTACTAAAAGTCAGTGTACTGGGGTAATAAGCAAACAGATGCTAATACCAGCAAGTATTGATTCCGGCAACTACTTAGTAAGAGTTGAAAGAGATAACCCATCATACAACTTTAAAGTTGATTCCAACATATTTAGAGTAAATCATGTTGGATAATTTTTTATTTTTTCTCTTATGGAAAATGAATCAAAAGTGATAATAGGAGCGATATTCATAATAATTATAGCTATGTTTTTTTTTAATTCTGATTTAACTGGCTTTGGGATAAAAGAGCTTTCAGCGTCTGGGATTGAGGTAAGCCCTAAGGCTGTTAATGTTAATGAGAAGGTTTTTATTACTGTTTATCCTGGACTTCTAGGAGTTAATAACCAGCTTAATTTCTATAATGCGGAAGATGACTTAAGAAAGTCTTCTATTGAACTTTGTGAAGGAGATTTTAAATGCACAGAAGAAAGCACTATAGGATATTGGATTCCTAATGGTTGGAAACCTGGTGTTTACTATGTTAAGGTATATGACTATGACCGAAAAGGTTTTATAATTGAAGATTTTACAATTAAGAGAGGTGAATGATAATGAATGAAAAAAAGGTGATATTACTTAGTGTTTTAATCCTTCTACTTGGTCTTATCAGCTATAACCTGGGACCTGGTATTACAGGGAGTGCAACAGGTTGTAGTGCGACTATGTTTTCTTTAAATAAAAATACTGTGATGGAAAGAACAGAAAATAACTTGATGGGAACTATAACTGTTACAATAAAGCCTGGTAGTTGTGGCATTAAAAATATTGTACAGCTTTATAGTGTTAATAGTGGAAGAGAAGAGAGAGTTACTGGTGCAACCTTAAGTGTTTGTAAATATAGCAAGTGTAAAGATAAGGTTACAAAAATTTTTAGGTTCCCTAATAACGTAGTGCCTGGTTTTGTTTCAGAGCAGAAGTTCTTGTTCAGGGGAACTGATGATAGCGGAAAAGTAATAAAAAGTCCACAATTTACAATTATAAACAGCGATAAATTGACAGCAGCGGTACGCCGTTAACTTATTCTTTTATCTTTTTTATTTGCAGATAGAATCCTAATTTTTCTTATATTAAGTTTTGTTACTTTTATCACTTGAAATATAGAAACAATTATAAATAAAAAGAGCTTTCTTAAAAAGAAATCTAGGAAAGAAAAATGGAAGAAGGTCTGGAGTTAAGAAAACACTCTAATTATTTTTTTGTTGGTAGCTTTGTGTTAATTATATTTGCTTCAATTATAGTACTCTGGCCTTTTATTAGTGCTGTAGTTGCCTCAATAGTATTAGCGTTTGTGATTTATCCAGTTTACAATTTCATTCTAAAATACTTAAAGAACAAAACATTAAGTTCATTAATAACCTCCTTGCTTGTCCTTATAATAATCTTACTGCCATTTATATTTTTGGGAACAACCATATTAAATGAAGCAACTAAATTTTTTTATAGCGTCCAAAGCGTTAATTTAGAAACCTTAAAATTTGACTTCATAGATAACTATTTTGGCAACAATATAGATGTTGGTTCATTCATAAAAGAAGGGTTAAGCAAACTATCCATAACATTAGTGCAGGGAGCTCATAATTTTGTTATAAATATACCACGAAAAATTTTAGAATTGTTCATAATCTTTTTTGTAATGTTCTACTTGTTGATTGATGGAAAAAAACTTGTCCAAAACATAAAAGAAGCATTGCCCTTAAAGAGGAAATACAAAGAGGAGATATTCAAGAAATTCAGTGATAGCATCTACGCCACATTATATGGTGTTGGCTTGACTGGAATAATCCAAGGAATTATAGGCACAATAGGCCTGGTTGTTTTTAAGGCTAGTTCTCCTTTCTTGTGGGGTTCTGTAATGATAATACTTGCTATGATACCTTTGTTAGGTGCGGCTTTTGTTTGGTTCCCGATTTCATTGATAAAAATTGCTTCTGGCGATGTGAGCAATGGCATTGGATTATTGATATATGGAGTTCTTATAGTAAGCACTGTTGATAACATAATAAGGCCTAAACTAATTGGAAGCCGTGGAAAAATTCATCCAGCTCTTGCCTTGCTTGGTGTTTTTGGAGGCTTGTATGTATTTGGCCTAATAGGAGTATTTGTTGGTCCTGTAATCTTGGCTGTATTAACTGTCTTTTTTGACATATATGCAAGTGAAGAATATGAAGCGTGAACTACCATTTTCCTGCTATCTTTATAATGCCATGGCTTCTTGTTTCATAGACAATCCTTGCTCAATCTGAACAGAGGGATTATTCTCCACATTGGCTCGTTCCGAACCTAAAAATTTATTTAGTATGTTTATGGCAGAGTTATAATCTCTATCTATCTCGGTACTACATCTATTACACTTGTAAATTCTCTTCCAAATAGGCATATCTTGAATATGCCCACACTTGGAACAGGTCTTAGTTGTATTCTTAGGGTTTACTTTTATAATCTTACAACTAGCGTTTTCAGCTTTGTATGTAAGGAACTGTATGAATTTTCCCCAAGAAGCGTCTGCTATATTCCTCGCATTATAAAAAGAAGACAACATATCTTTTAACCTCAAATCTTCAACAACAATTATTTTAGAGTTTCTTATATAGGAATTAGATAGTTTATGCAGAAAATCGATTCTTGTGTTTTCTATCTTTTCATGAATTTTCGCGATACTTTTTCTCGCTCTATCTCTATTCTTGCTACCTTTTTTCTTTCTAAACAAGTCTTGTTGCGCTTTTTTTAATTGCCTTAAATATTTATTTATAATTTTTGGATGTTCTACTTTATTGCCTTCAGAATCAACGAGATAGTTATTTATCCCTACATCTATACCTAAGATTCTATTTCCTGATTCTTTTTTAATGACCGCATCGGTTATTATTATAGCGAACCATTTGTTCAAAGATCTTTTTATTGTTATTTGTTTTATTTTCCCCTTTACCTGTCTATGAGAATTTACTTTTATTATACCTATTCTACTTAACTCTAAAATTCCTTTCTTTCCTTTTTGTTCGAACCAAAAACCGCATTGATTATAACTTATTGTTTTAAACCAATTTTTTCCTTTGAATCTTAATCTTCCTACTTTATTCCCTTTCTTCTTAGATGCTCTCAGCGCTGATAGATTTGAGAATAATCTGTAACATTCATATTGTAGTGTTTTAGAATAAACCCTTTTTAATTCTGGGTTTGCGTCTTTTAATTCTACAATTTTATGTTGTATTGTGCCCATGTCTATCTTTATTTGATTCTTTAATTCTTCAAGCAAAAAATTATAAGTTTGTCTGCACGCTTCAAGGGCAAAATCTAACTCTTCTCTTTGCTCTTTATTTGGATATAATCTAAACTTGTAACTTATCATTTTTATTTGCTCTAATCACCTATCTAACTTAAAGATAAATCAGTATATAAAGGCTACGCGTGTTTGTCACGTAACACTTGCCCAGAATATATATTTTACAGACATATTATATCTTCTGTTCTGCCTTATACATCTGAATTATAACAAACCTTTATAAATTTGTGATTTATAATTTTTCGTATGAAGCTTAGAGTAAAACATTTAGGTCTTTCAAGCGGCGGCCCTTTAATTGTAATTGTGCATAGCTTGGATGCTAAGAAATCAGGGTTAAGTGCGCTTGACAGAGTTAGACTAAAGCATAATAAAAATGAAGCAATTGCAGTTGTAAATATAAGTTATAATACTAAGCAAGGATATATAGGTTTATTTGATGAGGTAATTGAAAAACTAAATGTTAAAACTAATAATGATATTGAGGTTCATTATGAAAACAAGCCTTTATCTATAGGATATATAAAAGACAAACTTTCTGGGGGGGTATTAAATGAAAATCAGATAAAGGAAATAATAGATGACATTGTAAAAAACAAATTAAGCGAAGTTGAAGCTTCTTATTTCATAGCTGGAATCTATGTTCATGGGCTAAATGAAGATGAAATCTTGTCAATGATAAAAGCAATGGTAAGCGAAGGAAAGCCGATTAGATGGAATAAAAAAATTGTTCTTGACAAGCATTCAACAGGGGGAACAGCAGGAAACAGAACAACCATGATAATTGTTCCGATTATTGCTGCTGCTGGGATATGCATTCCCAAAACAAGTTCAAGAGCAATTACTGCTCCTGCAGGCACTGCTGATTCAATGGAAGTTTTAGCAAATGTTTCTTTTTCTGCTGATAAGATAAAAGAAATAGTGAATAAAACAAACGGGTGCATGGTTTGGGGCGGCACTTTAGATTTGGCAAGCGCAGATGATAAGTTAATAAAAATTGAAAAAACTCTTGGCTTGGATCCTGAGGGATCTTTGTTATGCAGCGTGCTGTCAAAGAAAAAAGCTGTTGGTGCAACCCATGTTTTAATTGATGTGCCTTATGGAGAAGGAGCAAAAATAAATAACAAGAAAAAAGCAAAAAGACTGAAAAAACAATTCATTAGGATTGGAAAAAGATTAGGGCTTAAAATGAAAGTAATCTTAACAGATGGAAGTGAACCTATTGGAAATGGAATAGGGTCTAGCTTGGAAGCAAGAGATGTATTAAAAGTATTAAGATGCGAAGAAGATATGCCACAAGATTTAAAGAATAAAGCTGTAATGATGGCGGGCTTAATGCTAGAGATGGTGGGTAAGGGAGATGAAAAAACAGCTAAAGAAATTTTAGAATCTGGAAAAGCATATTCAAAAATGAAAGAGATAATCAAAGCCCAAGGAGGAAATGAAAAAATAAAACCAAGTGAAATAAAACTTGGAAAATATTCTTATGTTTTAACCTCGAAAAAAACAGGTGTTGTAAAACATATTGATAATCAATTAATAAACCAGATAGCAAGATTCTCAGGAGCTCCTGGTGATAAAGGCGCTGGAGTTTATTTACATGTTCATAGAAATGATAATGTAAAAATTGAGGATAAATTACTAACAATTTACTCTGAAAATAGTGATAAATTAGGCCATAGCTTGAAATTATTAAAAAATGAAGTAATGGCTATTGTATAGAAAAACTTTTAAATTTAGGCTTATCCTTGTTTAGAGAATGAAAAGATATCTTATCTTGGTTTTTGTGATTTTACTAGCTAGCTCTGTTTTAGCAAATACCAAAATAAAACTTGATATTAATCTTGAAAAGCAGATGCTTGTGCCTGTATTAGAGAATGATATGATTGAGTTTTACTTGAATAATTCCAGGCATATTATAAACATAGAGAAAGTTATGCCGGAATCTATGGATCTAGATGTATTCTTGTTTGTTGATGAAAAACAAAAAATTAGCTATATTACGGTTGCAAATGGTAAAAGCATGAAAATTGACATAGACAAGAGCGGTGAAGGAGAGTTGTATTTGGGTTATGGTGGACATTATGGGAATAAAACATTATTATTTGTGTATAATCCTAATGCAGAAGGTAAATTAACTGAAATAACTGGGGGTGTTATCAAGGAAAATTTTGTAGCTTTGGAAGGAAACAATAAATGGTATTATGTTGGAGCAATTTTGGTATTAATTTTAGCATTAATATCTATATTGGTGTATATAAATACCAGAAAAAACTGGGCTTAAGTGTTCGAAAGCTTTATATATTAGCAATTGTTGTTTATACAATAATTTATACATTAATTTTTAACAAGAGGACGAGGTGGAATTCAAATGAATAATAAAAGATGGTATATTCTCTTTAGTGTTTTAATTCTTTTAATGTTGGGATATGTAGTGTATGTTTTTGCAAATGATATTGGTGAGTTGAATGCAGACGGTATCAGCCTTAATGTGAGCCTTGCTAATGGCAGTGGTACTTATAGAAATACTGCTCTGGTAAATGGCTCTAAGATAATCGCAAGTGTTTTGGGGCTTAATTTGACTATCTTTGGAACAAATTTAACAACGAATGGTTCATGGTATTTTGCAAATGTTTCAGATAATTATTATATCAGGATAGGAAATCGTAGTGCTGCTAATCAAACACAGTATGGAACATTTGATTTATTTCTTAATCTTAGTGGAGATTTGGTAACTAGGAATTTTATGAATGCTAGAACTTATAATATATTAATAAATATTACTAACTTTACAGATTTTGGTACATTGGGTTTTAGTCGTAATGCTAGTCTAAGCAATAACACTATACTAAAAATGTTGACATTAACCATATATCCACATAGATTAAATAATAGTAATGCTAGTGTAATGTTAGATGGTGAATTTACTAAGAGAGATGGAACTGTGGTTGGGAATATAACAACCCAGGAAAATATTACAGGAATTGTTAGATTTAATGCTACTTTAGCTACTAATACCATAACTACGAATGTAACATGGAAAGCAAGAGGCGACTATGATAAAGATGGTGATGTAGATGAATTTGTATTAGGAACAAATAACAGTATTGGTGGTACTGATATAGTTTATGATATGACTAATATAAGTGATGGTTATTATAATATCACTCTACATGTAACTAATAGAAGTGACTTTGCTCTTAGTGGTAGTGGGGTCTACGATCCAATAAATTCATTTAATACTACTATATTAGGTGTAATAGTTGATAATACCGCTCCTAGTGTAAGCAATGATTTAAGTGATACAGATGCTATAATTTATACAAGAGGAGAACTTAAAGTTACTTGTGGTTTCTCTGATCCTAGCCCTGGTAGTGGATTGACTCCTAGTACTCAGGTTTTAGAATTGGAAAAACCGAATGGTGAGATTGTAACAGCTTTAACTGGGACTGATGCAAATAATGAACAAGCATTTAATGAGGCAGATACTGCTGCTACTGGTACTTATAAAGTAAGATGTAGCGTAAATGATGGTGTCAATCAGAATACTGTTACAGAAAAGACATTCCAAGTATTTGCTAGAGGAGGAGCTTCAACTGGCGGAACTGGCGGTGGGAAGAAAGTTGAAGGAGCTGAAGGTGGAGAAGCTGGTGAAGTAGAACAACCAACTGGACCAACTGGCGCTGCTGTGGGTGAAGGAGCTGGAGCTGCTGCAGGACCTAGTGCTCCAAGTGGTGGTGCTGGAACTAGCGGTAGTACTGTTGCTGTAATAGTAGCTATCATAGTTATCGCTGGTGTAGTTGTTTACTTCCTTGTTAAGGGAAAGCCAGGAAAGAAAGGACAAATAAAGTTTAGCAGAGCTGAACTAAAACCTAAAAACTAAATTTTATTTCTTTTTTTATTTCTCTTTTATTTTATAGTAATATTTAAAAAGCTGAGTTCTTTTTTATTTTTATGGAAGAAAAAATCAAGAAAAGAAGGTTAGTACTGCCTATTTTTATTATTATAATTATGTCTTTTAGCATACTTGGTTTTAGTTTTTTTTGGACAACGCCTGGCGGTAAAATAGTTAAGTATAAGGAAAATAAGTTTAACCTTGTGAATAATCTATGGGTAACTTACGTAAATGATAAAGCGCTTACTATTAAAAATGATCCTAGCTTGCTTAATGAAATAAATCTTGATAGGTTTAATTTAAAGCCTTTTGGCAAGATTTATCTTTCTAGAGATCCTAATGTTAATTTAAATTATGAGTTAAGTGGATTAAATAATCTCGAGTCTTTTTCAAACATTCTTTTAGTTGATAGCTGTTTTGAGGAGCTAGAAGGATGTGAAAACCTACCTTTAAAAAAATGCGGAGATGCTGTAAATGGGATTGGGGTTATTGAGATCTCCTTGGAGAATGAAAATAGTGTAAAAAGAGATAAAGATTGTTTAAAGATTCATGGAAATAGTGATTTTATAAGCAAGGTAATTGATAAAATCTTGTTAGATACGGTATTATAAATTTTAAGATGAAAACCGGTAATTTAAAACAGATTAGCATAGTGTTAGTAATAATGATAGTTGCATTTGTTATATTGGCAATTTTTTTAATTGCTTATCAAAAAGAGAGATATTCAGATGTTTTTTTTAACTACAATGGTTTTGATGTTCATAAGGTAGATTTCTTCGATAAAGGATTTGTGTATAAAATAAGCCTGGTTTCTTTGGTAAATAATCAGTTGTATTCTATAGAAAGCAGATATAATCCGAAGGAACTTGAAGAAATCCCTGTTAAGGTCAATTTAAAGGATATTTATGATAAACAAGAACTTTTTATTACTATGGATGAAAACGCCACAGGAGTCAGTGTTTTAGCTGCTACTGAGATAAGCAAAGTAACGGGCAATAGTTTGATATTCAGGTATCCAAAGGAGACTTTTGGTGCTTTAAAGAATCCTATAGAAGGTAGAAATGTTACTGTAATAACTTGTAATAATGTAAATAATACTACTGGTGTCATTTCTTTTGAGATAGGCAATAGCTCTGAGATATATTCTAAAAATGGATGTATACTAGCAGTAGGCAAGAGTGAATCAGACTTAATTAGAGTTGCTGATAGGCTAATGCTTGTTTTGCTAGGCATTATGAAACCTTAAGACTTATAAACCAAGTTAACATTAATTTTTCACTATGATAGATAAAGAACTTTTGGATATAATTGCTTGCCCTAAATGCAAAAAAGACCTTATTTTAGAAAAGAATAATTTAATATGTAATAATTGCAAAAGAAATTATAATATAAAAGAGGGCATACCTATCTTACTGGATAAAGAAAGTTTTAGTTAAATTTATATAAACACAAAATAAAAAGTATATTAATGCCGCGATCGCATAACCTGGTAGAGCTTTCTTTAGAAAAGAAACCTCGGAAAGAAAAAAAGTTCTTTTTCCGAAGTTTTTCTTTTAAGAAAAAGCTCCAGGAGATTGCACAGGCCTTGAGAGCCTGGCCCTTCTTGGGCTTCCCGGTTCAAAATAGCCTTTCTTGGAAAGAAAGCCTAGGGAAAGAAGTTCTTTTTCCAAGGTTTTTCTTTTAAGAAAAAGCTTTATGAGAGTCCGGGTCGCGGCGATTTATATATTACGTATATCCTAAATCTTTAAAAAGAAGTGAACTTTTATAGCAAATTCCTAAACGGTAAGAAAATTAGTCTTGAACAGGCTATTTAACCTCTTTTTTATTTTTTTAAATATTACTCAAGTGTTGTAACAAAGTTATATAAACATTTGAATATTATTAATTTTATAAACAAGGAGGTGTATTGATGCAACAAGATAGAGAGAGAATGTTTTCTACAACTGTTGTTTTGAACACTAATACCTATTATAAACCCACTACACTTAAAGGTGATATTTATGGTCAATGAAGATATTTCTAAACAAATTAAAACTGAATCAAAGAAAAAAATCATAGAGGAGATAGATGAAGTTGTAAAAGACTTAGATAGACTTTTTTTTCTCTAAATTATTATTACCATTCAATTCTTTTTTTACCTTCAGAAATAGGTCTTTCGCTCTTTTGATAGTATAATACCTCTCATTTTCATATCTTCTTTTTGTTTCTAATACAAATCTTTGAAGAGCTGCTGTTGTTATGACCACCAGCGCAAATATGCTTATTATGAGTCTTAACCATGTTGTGTTTTCATTAAAATAAGTTGTGAACCATATTAACAAAGCCTGTTCAAGAGCAAACACAATAATGAATAAAACACTAAAGAAACCCTCATTTTTATCAGCAAACTTTCTACAAGGTTCTATAATCTGATCATTAATAAAATCTAGAATTTGAGATAAATAAAGTACTAAATCCGCGAAAAGAACGATCATAAGCAGAAACACTAGTGTCAAGAATATAAATAAGCTTATACCCATTGTACTATTCTTTGGTCAAAGAGAATTTATAATTATATGATACAGAAAAAATTATATTTTGAAAAATATACTTAGTTTGACTATTTTATCCATTTTGGCTATTAAACATTAGTTCCACAATGTAACGCATATTAAATATGGTTGGGTCGCGGCGTTTCTTATATTCTAGCACAATAAAGATTAAAAAGTTGAGAATTTGATGATTTGATATGGGATTTTGGTCTTGGTTATTCGGACTTGAGAAAAAGGAAGAATTTGATAAAGATGTTACTGAAATTATTCCGTCTAACGTGAATACAGAAGTAAAAGAACCTGAGATTGTAACTAGAAAGCCACTTTACAAACCAAGGCCTTTATCAAGAGAAGATGCTCTTTTTGTTCAGGAGATGACAGATAAGGCTAGATCTCCTGATCCTAAAATAACTCCATTCGTGGACAAGACTAACCCTCAAGATATTGAAAGAATAACTAATGAACTAAGAGAAAAACTAGTTAGAAAAAGGTAGTTTTTATTCTATTTTTTGATTACGTGAGCTGTAAAGTAAACGTCACCTAAAAAGAGGGTTTTTTTAGTGAGCATCGTTTCCAGAAGATTTATAAATATGTCTGAATATGTCTAATAATATTGGGGTTTAAAATGCCAAGCAAAAGCGTTACATTAAAGGTTGATTCTAAGATTTATGATAAGTATAGGGAATTTTGCAAAAAGAAAGGTATAATAGTATCTCGTCAATTTGAGATTATGATGGAAGAGCAATTAAAAAATGGGGGTGTTCAAAGTGGCTAATAATATTCTAAGTGCTATCAGCAATATTGTATCTTTTGGAACTTATAACTTGAAGAGCTATGCTTCAACATATCTTATAAGAATTAATGCAGTTGGAGAGCAATTGGAATTTTATGTAAAGGACGCTATCGCAGATTCTTTGAAGCTTTCACAAGATAAAAAAGAAACCGCTTATGCAAAGGTATTTTCATACTTGGGAAACCAAAATAACCCTCCTGACATGATTATCAAAAATAGTGATGCTTTTGAGATAAAGAAAATTGAAAATGCAAAATCCTCATTAGCATTAAACAGCTCTCCGCCAAAAGATAAGCTTTTATCAAGCGATATTAGAATAACAAACGCTTGCAGAAATTGTGAAGCAAACAAATGGGCAGAGAAAGACTTATTTTATGTTATTGGTCATGCAGTTGGAGGGAAGATAAAATACTTATTTTTTATACATGGCACATGCTATGCGGCAGACCATAATGTTTATGATAAAGTCCACAATCCTATTAAGAAAGAAGTTGATTCTGTAATTGATTCTCTCGGATTAGAAAAAGGAGAAACGGTTGAAATTGGAAAGGTAAAGAAAGTAGACCCTCTAGGAATTACAGAATTAAGAATAAGGGGAATGTGGCAAATACAAAACCCACTAAAAGTATATGAAAATTTCTGCAAAATAGATGATGATAAATTCCATTTATTTGCGTTGTTGAGAAAAGACAAATATGACTCATTTCCAAAAGAAGACAGCAAAAAGTTAGAAGCAAATAAAGACATTTCAATTGAAGACATTAAAATAAAAGACCCAAATAATCCTGCGAAGGTTGTTGAGGCAAAATTAATCTCATTCAAGGAGAGGTAAATATGAGAATAGCATCATTTTTTTCTGGCGCTGGTGGGTTGGATCTCGGATTTACTAATGCGGGATTTGAGTTAGCATACGCTAACGATAACTGGGAAGGATGCTGGGAAACATTTGAGAAAAATCATGGAATACAGATAGATAAAAGGTCAATTACAGATGTTAAGCCGAAAGAAGTTCCAGATGTTATTGGATTTGTTGGAGGTCCCCCATGCCAAAGCTGGAGCTTAGCTGGGGCAATGAAAGGGATTAAAGACCCAAGAGGCAAGCTTTTTTGGAATTATGTTGGGTTGATAGAAAAGAAACAGCCATTATTTTTCTTAGCTGAAAATGTTCCCGGAATGCTTTCACCACAACATAAGCTAGAGTTTATGAAGCTCATTAAAAAATTCTGGGATATAGGTTATGTTGTTTCTTTCATGCTTATGGACGCAAGATATTATGGTGTTCCACAAGAAAGGAAAAGGGTTATTGTAGTTGGTTACCATAAAAAATTAGGTATGAAATTTGAATTTCCAAAGGGGCATGGTAAATGGGTAACCCTGAGGGAAACCATTGGAGATTTGCCTCAGCCAAAGCCTGCAAGCGAAAAAAACAAAACTAATGGCAAATTAGAAATCCCTAACCACGAATATATGAATGGGGGATTTTCTTCAATTTATATGTCAAGAAATAGAGTGAGAGGTTGGGATGATCAGTCTTTTACTATCCAAGCAGGAGGCAGGCACGCCCCAATTCACCCACAAGCTCCAAAGATGAAATTCATTGAGCAAAATAAAAGGGAATTTGTAAAAGGGAAAGAGCATCTTTATAGGAGATTATCTATAAGGGAATGTGCAAGAATACAGACGTTTCCTGACAATTTTATTTTCTATTATAATGATGTTGCAGACGGGTATAAGCTTATTGGCAATGCTGTTCCTGTTAAGTTAGCCGAAGCTCTGGCAAAAAAGATTATGCAAGACTTAAACAATATTGGGGGAGAAAAATGCCAGACAAATTTGACAAGCAAACAAGAAGTGCAATTATGTCCAAAATAAAGGACAAAAACACTTCTTTAGAGGTAAATTTCAGGAAGCTTCTTTGGAGAAAGGGGCTAAAGAGATATAGAATACATTACAATCTTCCCGGAAAGCCAGACATCGTTTTTGTCTCAAGAAAAATTGTTATGTTCTTAGATGGTGATTTTTGGCATGGCTATAATTGGAAGAAATTGGGCAAGATTCCACCTAAAAAATATTGGCAAGGTAAAATACAAAAGAATATCGACAGAGCTAAAAGATACAATAAGCAATTAAAGAGAGATGGATGGATAGTATTAAGATTCTGGGAACATGATATAAAAAAGAACCCAGAAAAGTGCATTAAGAAAATCAAAAAAGAATTTGAGAGGAGTTAGAATGGAAAGGATATGTAGATTTTGTGAAGAAGAAAAAGATTTGACAAAACATGAAATTATGGCTCAAAGCTACGGCGGATCTAGAGAAGACGCTACTAATGTAGTTCCAGATATATGCAAAGATTGCCATAGCCAACTAGAACAGAATATGAATATGGCAAGAGGCTTAACAGGAGCAGGTAGGAATATATCACCAGTTCAAAATTTTTCTATCGGTTCAGTAAATGCACAATTGCAAACTGGAAGTGTTTACCTTGGCAATGGAGGAACGGGGCACATTGATGCGGGTTCTCCAATATATGGAATGAGGTGCCACAATAAGGTAACTGGAGAACAATTTATTGAAGCGTCCATGAGTGGAGGAAGCGTAATTCTAATAACAGGATCCCCACATAATTCGTGGACAATTTACTCGATAGCTAAAGGGCAGTAAGAACGTTCTCTTTCTTATTTACTACTTAACCTGATCAAATCCAGCCATCTATTTTCACTTAGTGCTAGATTAACTCCAGCCTTTTCGCACGGAACCTCATCGGTAGTACAATGATTTTCTATGAAGTTATGCTGTATGACTATTGCATTCATTAAGATTGGTGCAGACCATAAGGTCTTTAGTCCTCTAAAATCAAGAACTCTGTCTTTGATTTTCATAAAGACAGTTTCAATTCTATAATTATGAATTCTACTTGTTTGATAATTTTGTATTCTATGTTCAACAGTTAACCCACCAACCTTGTTTGAATAAAACATTTTCTTGAATGCTCTAGGATAGAACATGCCTGCATCTGTTTGAATGTATTTCGGTTTTCCTTTGGATATTGCTTTTTTAAGAAATTCCTGAGCTTCAGCAGGATTAGCAGACAGGCTATAATGCACCCCAGTAATTAGACGACTATCCCAATCAAGGCAACACCAAAATCTGTCTTTTCTTCCTTCACAATCAATCATAGTCTCATCAGCGTAGAAACTACTACCGAGATTATATCCTTGCTTTTCTATGAATTGGTGAACTTTTAGGGTATATCTTCTTACCCAATCCAAGATAGAAACGTGGCTTATCTTGTGGTCAAAATGCCTTTTCAACTGGTTTCTCATTTTCCTGCTCGAAAGGTTAGAAACATACATATCGATAGACATCGTGATGATATTTGGATTGTTTCTCATTCTGTAAAAGCCATCGTCATTAGTAAAGAATCTTTTACAATCTCTGCAATAATACTTCTGTATTTTTCCTCTATTCTTAGTTTTTCTAAATCCCTTCTTGCAGAAATTTATACTTGAACAATGTTTGCACGTGACCGTATGATTACTCATACATATATTCAGGTACCTGAAGTATATAAACCTTTCGGTACCTGAAAGAACTATTCCTTCTCAATAATTATTTTGCCTTTTTCGAGCTTTACTTTCAATTCTTTACCCAATAAATTAGACTCTTTAACAATGTTTTTAGGAAGGGTAATAAGATATTTTTGATATTCTGTATCCCCCACTTTTTTGTCTAATACCTTTCTAATCTTCATAACTATATTGAGGTACCTGATGTTTATAAAACTTCCTGAAAAACACCCTAAATAGATGACGCTAACTTTACAGCTCATGATTACGTAAAATTTATAAAAAGGATATAATGAGTAAAGGCTATGACAAGGGCTTTAATCACTGGAATAACTGGTTTTGTTGGGAGCCATTTATCTGACTTATTATTATCTAAAGGAATAAGTATTTATGGCACTGTGAGGCATAGAAGCAATTTAAGCAATATTAAACATATTTTAAATGAAATCAAGCTTATAGAAGCGGATATAACTGATTTAGCCTCTGTCAGGGCGGCTTTTAATGCTGCTAAGCCAGATTATGTATTCCATTTAGCAGCGCAAAGCTATGTGCCCCAAAGCTGGAGTGCTCCTCATCATACTTTAACTAATAATATATTGGGAACTTGCAATGTTTTGGAAGCAGCGAGGGATTTTCCAAATACGGTAGTACTTGTTGCTGGTTCTTCTGAAGAATATGGTTTTGTAAAAGAAGATGAATTACCTATAAAGGAGAATAATCCATTAAGACCTTTAAGCCCTTATGGGGTTAGCAAGGTTGCTTGCGACTTATTAAGCATGCAATACTTTAAGTCTTATGGAACTAAGGTTATAGTTACTAGGGCATTCAATCATTCTGGACCAAAGCGGGCGGATGTATTCGTAGACAGTAATTTTGCTAAACAAATCATTGAAATTGAAAAAGGAATTAAAGAACCTGTAATCTATGTTGGAAATTTAGATGCTCAACGAGATTTTAGTGATGTTAGAGATGTAGTTAAAGCTTATTTATTATGTGTCGAGAAAGGGATTCCTGGTGAAGTATATAATATCTGTTCTGGGAAAGGAATTGTTATTAGAGATATGCTGAATAAATTAATTAAACTAAGCGGGGTAAATGTAGAAGTAAAACAAGACCCTAAGAGAAACAGGCCGTCTGATGTTTTAATATTAGAGGGTGACTGCAGCAAATTCAAGAAGCAGACTGGATGGAAACCAGAAATTGATTATGACCAAACTTTAAAAGACATGCTTGATTTTTGGAGAAAAAATATCTAATTCTAACTAGATTTTAATAAAATAAAAAAGAAAGAAAAAAACAGCGTTTTAAGCTGTTGCAACTACAGGTTGATTAATTGTACCTGTAACTTTTACTTCTGAGCCAGTTAACTTACCTGCGTAGTCTTCGTAGCTTGCAAGTACTTTAGCTGCCATTCTGGTTTCAGTTGCTTCGTAACCAGCTACTAATAATGCTACTTTTTCTCCATTCTTAGCCATTTGGATAATAGCCTCGCCTGGAGCTAATTTAGTTCTTGCTTGGTCGCAAGTCATTACAGTTGCTGCTGCATTGTTAGCACATGGTCCACCAACTAAGATCAAATCGTAGTTAGCTTCTGAACCTGCAATTTCATTATCCAATCTTGTATTGATTGAGATGTCTGCAGGTATGTACGAAGTTGCTCCACCAGATACTTTTGTTGTTGGTCCTCTGACTACAACATTAGCCTGTACTTGATCACCTGGTATTAAGAATACTACTTGGTCTGAAGCACCATTTGATTTAGGGTCTTTTACAATAATACCATATGATGTCCTCTGGTCTTCATCTTTAGTACCTATGTTAACATGTGTTGTTGCCAAGAGTCGATCGAACCAAGTTACTTCACTTAATTCTTCAGTAGAAGCAGTAGCTCCTAATGAGTTTAGTAAACCACTGGATAATGTCCAGTTTGTTCTGATTACATCTTCTTCATTGCCTAATTCTGCTGATGAATCACCGGTTGTATTCACTATTATCTGTACATTATTCTCATCTAACCTTGAACCATTACCCAAGCTAAGTACTATATTACTCTGCTTAGTATCTCCAAAGTTAATCTCTGCAAATTTGGCAATCGCTGTTAAATCTGCTGTAATGTTTCCTGCAAAAACTACACTAGGATTCTTGTTTGTGTCCTTATAGAAAAGCAGGGCGCTTTTTTCATTAACGAGATCTTCATAGAACTGCAACCAGATCTGGTTTGTCTTGGCATCTGCTGGGTTATTTGTAGAATTTGTAACGTTAAGACCTGCTGTCTTTATTACAAATCTATCTGACCCTGGAGCACTAATATCTATTACTCTAGCACTTGTTAAACTACCTAATGCCCCTGACTTAGCGGTATCCACACTATTAGAATACTTCATAGTTACTTCTAAATAATCATCATCAGGCACAGTTAAACTATCCAAACAAAGAGATACATACTCATTTGGTAAGTCTAAACATTCTCCAATCCCCGGAGGATTGTCTGTATCATCGTCTTTTGTAAATCTGTTTTGAATACCTAATGTTGGACCTGCGGGTGCTTGTTGTGTAAATTCAGACTGTGTAGAGTTTATAGTTGTTGATGCGTCACTTCTCAAATTGGCAATTGTCCATTCCCAATCTGGATCATTTTCATCTTCACCAACATAAGCATCACCATCTGCATAAGTCGCTTGAGAATCTTCACCAATTATTAATGATGCTGATCTTTCTGACATTTCGTTTGTATAGAAAGTATCATCGTTACTTATCTCAATACCATTAACAGTTCTAGTTGAACCTGAACTAATAGTTTCTCTTGTACCATCAACATCTACTAAAATAGAACCACCTTCACCTACATTTTGCAAGGTAACTTTTTTACCATTAACAGTAACTGTGTCGCCTACGTCCATGAAGTATTCTCCGCCTACATAGGCTGTGAACTTTGTAGCTGAACCAACACTAGTAACTTTTAAAGTCTTACCAAGGAATTTTATTTCCAATGGATCTGATGATGTTGTTTTAGAGACATTTATTGCATCATCAAATACGTAATAATATTTAATTCCCTTTGACAATGCTTCTAAAAATATATTGCTCTCATAGTCATCATCTTGGCTTGTTAAACTAGTTTCAACTGATGGAGACTGTTTGCCTAAAATAAGCTCATCGTGTATATCATAGTCTTTACCTTGGAAACTAACTTGTGTGTCTTGAAAACTTTCTATGTCTGAGTCATCCAGGCTAAAATCAAACCCAAAGCTTGATGTATTAGCAATTGCTTTACCAAGAGGAATATCTTCTGTTACTCCGCCTGAAACTTGCAATCCTCCACCACCAGATGTTACTGGAGTCTTTGCCTCAAACTGTAGTTTTGTAGCAATGTTTACAGCACCTAATGTATCTGAAGCTGCTGCATTTGCACCCACTACGATTGTTGTTGCGTCATTAAACACTCCTTCCTTACTAATGAAAGGCTGTGGATAATTTGCTAGGTCCTGGGCTACTGCACCAGCCATTGTCGCACCTAACATTGCAACTCCTGCGCCGATAGCGGCCATTCTTTTAATGGCTTTTCTAAATCTTTGCATTTATAAAACACCTCCGTGTTTTTTCCTGTTAGTATCAGGATTATACTTCTTGTTTTTAATAACCCTATCATTCAGATAGAGCTTAATAATATAGATTTTAGGTTGTTTATGGTTTATAAAGATTTCTGCTCTGAATACTATATTTCTATTTTGATTTTGTTATTTTAAAGTGGTTAAGATATGAAAATTCAGTGTTATTAAAGCTTTTGATATATTCAAGATAAATTTTGTTGTTATTGATACGTGATGAACAAATTTTAGTTTATAAAGATAGTTGTTTTACGAAATATATTTAGGAGATTGATTGTTGAGGTTGAACACATAATTTTATTTTAGCTGTTATTTGAGGAGAAACACTAACTGTTGCTGAGCCTGTTATTGTAGCTTCATCTGCATTACAAGCATCAATACCATAGATAGGTAATATGTTAGCGGTACTTGTTGTAGTAAATTCTAACCTGTATTTTTTCTTTGAGAAAACATTTCTTAATACATCACGGAGAAAACTAGGTTTATTTGTATCACACTGTCCTCCTAAAGGATAGCAATTTTTCATGAATTGGCATGCTATAGAATCAATATTTGCTGAATTATAACATTCTACTATTTTTTTAGCTATTGTTGAGCCATCTTCTGTATTAGACCTTATAATGGCATTTAGCATATTACTTGCCTGAATACTCTGCCTTTGCATCTCTTCTGAGGTTGTTTTGGGCACTAAAAAGAACTTTAAAGCAAGCAAGATTACAAAGACTAGTATAAGGACTATAACCATTAATCCCATTACTTCCATTTGTGCTTTTTTAGTCAAATTTATAAACCTCTACTGTTAAAATACCTATTTTATACTGATTTGTTAATGGATAATAGACTGAAACTGGGTTTTTCCTGATTTCGCTACCTGATTTTCTAGCTTGATTAATAACTGGGTTATAGATTGTGAAGAATTTGCAGTTATCATCGATAACATAGTTAGTATTGAAATTTCTTGCTGGGTCTTCGGCAGTGCAATCTAAATTATCATTGCTTCTAGGGCCTGAAGGTTTCGGATAAATTATCTCCAAAGTTACTTTTTTATCATTTCCGAAGAAACTTCTGTAATATTCCCTGTATTTTTCGGAAGCAGAATCGGTTGAAGTTAATATATCTGCCAAAGAGAATAGTTTAACTGAATTAATAACCCCTGTTTCATGGGTTAATTCTGCCATTGAAGCAACTGAATCTGTTAATATTATAGAGTCTATTTCTGTAAATCTTTCGCTTTTTTCCTTTAAACCTTTATTTAAAAAAGAATAATAAATAATCATTCCTATAAATATTATGATTACTAGTATTAATAATACGAAAATCATTTCCATGAATTGAACTTGAGCTTTTTTATTCATATTAACCTTAGAGTTTCAACCCCTTTGAATAAGACAGGGCATTCTGTTGATTTTAAATCATCATTTAATTCTTTGATTTGTTTAGCGGCATCTTGTTTATTGTTTGGGTTATTATTGGCTAGTTTGTCTAACCATCCAGAATCTCCGCTTAAGGCGCGATACTCATCAATACCCGCACAAGCACCATTATTTGCCTTGCCTAATTTAGG
>Ga0209541_10003909_pt1 | contig 26910 bp, 30 predicted proteins | sample RifCSPlowO2_01_FD_184027 | JGI IMG/M metagenome (GOLD analysis project Ga0209541, IMG submission 184027) | Groundwater microbial communities from Rifle, Colorado - Rifle CSP2_plank lowO2_0.1 (SPAdes) (version 2) | ecosystem: Environmental > Aquatic > Deep subsurface > Groundwater | place... | reverse complement strand
CCCACGGTTCATCTCCTTTCAATGGTGACTGAAATGAATGTGTGTGGACCAACAGCACTCAATCATGTAATCTGACGTATTGTCAATTATTATAAAATCTTTATACTCTCCTCATATGAACCTCTGGCATGATATTCCGCTTGGCGAGAACGCCCCCGACGAGATCAATGTCATCATTGAAACCTCGAAGGGCTCCTCGAACAAATACGAAATCGACAAGGATACAGGACTCATTAAATTGGATCGTGCAAACTATTCGGCAGCACCATATCCAATCGACTACGGCTTTGCCCCGCAAACGTATTGGGAGGATGGCGACGCCTTGGACGTCATCGTGCTCGCGACCTTTCCCATTCCTTCGGGAATCCTCGTGAAGATGCGTCCAGTCGCTCTTATGGAGATGATTGATACCGGCGAATCCGACTACAAAGTCATCGGCGTACCGGTGAAGGATAAGCGCTGGGATGATGTGCAAGACCTTGGAGATATCAACAAACACAACTTGAAAGAGATCAAACACTTCTTCGAGACCTATAAAGCACTCAAGGGCGATGAAGTCACCGTTCCAGGCTTTAAAGGAAAATCTGGAGCGCTCGAAGCAATCAAAAAGTCGATTAAGCTCTACAAAGAAAAGTTCGGGGAATAATTTTGCGAGCGAGTTATCAACACATGCGCCGATTCGCTTGGAGCGAATCGGCGCTATGCTGTACGCATGTCCTTCACGACTCGCGGGGTGGCGAAATTCAAAGCATCACTCAAACACTTCCCCCTCATTCTTGTCATCATCGTCTCCCTGGCATTCGTCGGCTTCGCGCTTGCGCACGAGACGGATGACCCTACGCATGTAGAAACTTACGCGCAAGCTGATGCGGGCGTGAATGCCACGGTCGAGACCCAAACCGATGCTTCAGGAAATCTCATTAAGCCCCTGGACCTCATCCGCCGCGCTAAGGAAGTACAGCAGAACATCCGGCAGAACGCCATGGAAGCGAAGCAAGGATTGCGCACCGACACCAAAATGCAACTCCAGGGCGCACAAACACCGGACGAGAAAAAAGACGTGGTGCGCAACGCCTTCGACGCGCGCGTCGACATCGCACGCGATCGCGTCCAGGCAACCATGAAGCTGCGCTCCCTCGTCCACGTGCATGCTGGCCTCATCCGGGAACGTTTCGCGCTCGCAATACGTCAGTTCGAGAAGTTCATCATCCGCATCGAATCGCGCATTGAGAAATTAAAGGCGGAGGGTGTCGTGACGACTTCCGTCGAAGCGAAGCTTGAAACCGCAAAGGGAGCGGTCGCGACCGCAAAAGTAGATGTGCAGGCGGTTGCGTCCTTTATCGAGACTATCAGCGATTCAAGCGACCGTGACGCGGTCAAGACAGAATTGCGCGCACTCATCCAAACGGCGCAGGCAAGCATCAAAGCGGCTCATGCTGCTTTGAAAGAGGCCGTCCGCGAGCTCATCACCTTGAATAAGAACGCGATCACATCGGCCTCTTCAGAAACAACCGTCGAGCAGTAATGCATGTTTTACTAAAACCTAGTCCCTAATACCTAGAACCTGCCCACTATGGACCCCATGAGCACCAATCAGAACCCGATCGCGGCAGGCAACCAATTCCCGCCGCCGCAAGAGCCGAAATCCGGCTTCGGCCCCATCGCGGGAGCCATCATCGTGATTCTCCTCCTTATCGTCGGCGGCCTTTACTTCTGGGGCGCGAAGATAAATAATCAGATGAACAACGAAATGCCATACATCCCCAGCGACGATTCAATGACGGATGATGTGCAGCCAGTCGGCGAATTGCAGAGCGATACTTCCGCGGGCCTCCCGCCGCAAAGTTCGTCCGATGATGTCTCATCCATCGAAGCCGACTTTAATGCGATGAACTTGAACGATCTCGAGACGCAGAACTCCGCGGAACTAAACAACATCTGATCCCGTACGGTCCCTGCGCCAATTCGCGGAGGCGAATTGGCGCAGGGTTTTCAGTTTGTGCTAGTATCCTCGAATGTCTAAAAAACCAACCGTCATCCGCGACGACAAACGTTGGGAAATTGAAATCAAAGGTGAAATCGCTGCCGAGTCGCTCGAGAATCATCGTAAGCATGTAATTGACGAGCTCAAAAAGACGGCTCACCTGCAGGGTTTTCGCCCCGGTAAAGCCCCTGAAGATGCAATCATGCGTGCGTATGGGGACGCGGAAGTTCTCCGCCGCACTATCGAACACGCCATCCATCACGAACTCCCTGAACTTCTCGCCGCCGAAAGCGTACCCATCGTCGCCGCGCCGCAGGTTACCGTCGAAAGCGCGCCGAAAGGTTTCCCTGCTACTGAACCGATAGTATTCACTGCGCGAGCTCCGCTCGCGCCTGAAGTTAAACTCCCCGACTACAAGAACATAGCCAAGAAACACAATGCGAACAAGACGGAGGTCACGGTAACGGATGATGAGCACAAAGACACGCTCAATCACTTGAAGCGCGAACGCGCGCGCATTACGAAGGTCGAGCTTGGCCTTTCTCCGCAGGAAGCGATGGAACAAGCGCGCGTGATGGAAGAGAAAGACCTTCCCGATCTCGACGACGAATTCGTAAAATCCCTCGGCTACGAGAGCACCGAGAAATTCACCGAAGCAGTACGCACGAACATCAAGACCGAGAAGAGACTGCGCGAAACGGAGAAGCGCCGCGCGGCGATGCTCGATGAGATCGTAAAAGAATCGGCAATCAACTACCCCGCCATCCTCAAGGAATACGAACTCGATGATATGGAATCCCGCATGAAAGAAGATGTCGAACGCATGGGCCTCACGATGGAAAAATATTTCGCCGAGACTAAGAAGACGCGTGAAGAAGTCCGCACCAGCTGGGACGAAGCAGCGGACAACCGCGCCAAGATGCGCCTCGTACTTTCAGAGATCGCCCGACAGGAAAAACTCGATGCAGACCCTGAGCGCCTCGCCCGCGAGATAGAACACTCAAAGAAGCACTACCCTTCCACCGACGAATCATCCCTCCGCGCCCACATCTCCCACGCCCTTAGGAACGATGCGGTCATCACGTGGTTGGAGCAGGAATAGAAACGTCTAGTGCGCAACAAGCACGTGCGCTTCTTTTTCCAATGTTTTCTTGATTTCATTCCATGAGACTGAAGTGCGCATGACAGGCATTGGATCAGCTTCCGCATCTGCGAAATACGAAATGCTTTTGAGAAGATGCGTCCGGCTGAACGACGCCGAGGCGAATTTCGCATCAAACAAGTCGAGGAGCGCAGGGAGGCCGTAGCGCTTAATGAGGATATACAGGTCAACAAAATCCTTGCGCGCCGCGCGCTGAGTCACCGCGAGGATCTTCATCGCCGCGATGTCCCTCGCATCGGCAAGCGCAATGCCCTCATAAGAAAGCGTCGAGTAGAGCCGCGGATATGGGTAGGCAAACATACTGATTTTCACATTATTCAGCGTGCCATCGAAGGTGCCTTCTTCTTCGCGCACGACCGTGACTGATCCGAGGGCAGAAAGCGCCTCACGGAAGCCTGTCGGAAATCCTTGCTCGCAGACGAAATCCAAATCGACCGACTCGCGGTGCCTGAATTGCAGAGCAAGCGCCGTGCCGAGGGCAAGATACACGCCCTTCTCGATGCTCATGTACGGCTGCGCACCGAGGAGTGAGAACACTGCGGTAGTCGCTGGTTCAAGTATTTCAGGATGCATATGCCCCTTCGAAATGCGTCTTCCAGAAATGCGCCGAATGTGAATCGAAATCGCGCGCAGCGCGCGCGACAGCGGCAACACGTTCCTTCCCATAACGAGAAAACACCCAGTGCACGTCGTCTATGTCTCCGCGGGCAAGCACACGCCGGATGATGAAATCTGCGCTTTGATCAGCATCAAGTTTCGCGCGATCCACGTCCCAAAATAAGGCAACTTTCTGGAGCGTTTCCATGCGTGTATTTTACCATATTTCGCGCTGCTTTTCCTGTGAGGAATTCAGTGAGAAATTCAGATCGTAAACGCCTCACATACCCGGTATGTGAGGCGTTCGGGCTTCTGCGCCTGCTCTGAAACCTCACGCCCATCTCCCACGCCCTGCGCAATGAAGCAGTCATTACGTGGTTGGAACAGCAGTAAGACCTTTGCGTATACACCGTTATGAAACCGCTCGCTCAAGCGCTCGGCGGATAAAGCGTTGCGTTTTGATCCCTTCAGTGGCCGCCTTCTTTTTCACTACTGCGTACAAACTCTCTGGTAAACGAATATTCACCGCGCGAGACTTCGGCTCAAATTCGAAATGCACCTTTTTAAAACCCGAAAGGTCATATTGTGAGAGGTCCGCATGCGCCACAAAATCTTCTGCCTGTGTATCGGATGTCAGTTTTGGCAATTTTTTAAGCTTCTTTTTCATAACGAATTGTAATACTCAATTTCCTTTCGGTGCATATATCGTGCACTGATAGGGCGAATAATGCGCGCATTTCCCCACTCTCGGTAGGTGAACGAAGCGAAAATATACCTTCCTGCCTCATTCTGTCCGATTGCCAGGTACCGTTTCTCGATGCGGGAATGCGTGAGATCGGGATACACGGCAGGATCATGCATGAAGAGAAACTCGATCTCGGCGATGGAGACGCCGTGTTTTTGGCACTTCTTCGTATTGGCAGAATCCCAATCAAAGTCGTGCCTGCTTCCCTCCATGTATGCACATTAGCATATGTATATACAATTGTACATACAATTATCCACAGCATCTCCTTACTCTCCCCACATCTCCCACGCCCTGCGCAATGAAGCAGTCATTACGTGGTTAGAGGAGCAGAAATAAAACTTCTGTGCTAGGGTGAGTTTAGGCAGAGTGTCTGCTGGAAACGTGAAGAAAGAGAGTCGGGCGATGCATACCCATCATTCCGGACATAGTACACAAAAAAGGCAGAACTGCTTCAGGCCGGAGCCACCAGAAGAGCTCGCCGACCGAGTCGCAGCAAATCATGCCGATGACTACCAGCAGCCAGGTATCCTGGCGCGGGTCTTTCGCCACTGCAGACATCGGCTCGCGAAAACGTTCGGTATCTTCTACGACGAATGAGGTGCTCTAGCGCCCCCAACCTCAACCGCCGGTCCCTGCCGGCGGTTTCGTTTGTGCGCAAGGAGACAGTCATCACGTGGTTGGAGAATCAAAAGTAATTGCGATCAAAGAGCAGAGCTTGCGCAAACAAGACTCTGCTCGCTGATAACAAAATGCACGCGGCGGTAACCTTTCCGCCGCGTGCTAGAACCTACTTCCATCGCCAGTCAGACACCCCCGCCAAAGGCGGTGGCTTAATGAGTGGGGTCGTCTCAAAGACGATTGGTCGCCTGCCGAGGTTAGTTGTTAATCGGGATTAGAAGGAGCCTTCGGGGGCTTTGCCTTCTTCGTCCTCTTGGTTTTTAATGTATGTGCGGATCTGATCAACGTTCAGTCCGGCGGTTGATACCGCGTATCCACGTGCCCAAAAGTGTTCTCCGGTGAAGTTCTTTTCCTTGCCGGAGAACTTTCGGGCTATGGCAATCGCGCACTTGCCTTTCAGGAATCCGATCACCGAGGCAACTGCGTGTTTGGGTGGGATCATGATCAACATATGGATGTGATCGGGCATGACGTGGCCTTCGAGAATCGTGCACTCCTTCTGCCGGGCAAGTTCGTGAAAGAGCGGGCCGATCGCTTTTCTGATGTTTCCGTACAGGATCTTTCTGCGTCTCTTCGGTACGAAGACAACATGATATTTGCAGTCCCATTTTGAATGAGAGAGCGATTGATACAGGTCTGACATATGGTTTGTGGTGGCAGGCGCCACTCATCAAGCCACAGAAAAGAATACCGTTCTCTGGTCATCGGCCAAGCCTATTCAGGTCGCACTGGTCGAACCAGTGGGTTACCTTCTGTTGGGGTTGAACTTAATAGTCATCTATCATAAAGGACTTGTATGTCCTTTATGATGTCTTATAGATTTTCTTCGAGAGCCTGTTCGAAGAAACGACATCTCGCGATCTTTTTATCTTCATCGAGCAACACGCCAATAACGTCAATTTGGTATTCCCGCTTATCTTTCCTCGTCTCCATATAGAGAGCCGCAGTTCTCGCAACTTTTACAAGTTTATTCCTCGTTGCCATCTCTTCGGGCCTGTAATCTATTTCACGTGAAAGACCTTCTGATAACGACTTCGATATCGATTTAACTTCAACAAAATGTACAATCCCGCCTTTTTCTGCTATAAGATCTATCTCACCCCATGGCTTTCTGTAATTTCTATCAATGATATTAAATCCTTTCCTTTCAAGAAATCTTGACGCAATACTCTCTCCTAAAGATCCTTTTTGACTCGTTTTGCTCTTATTCATGGACCTATCTTTCACGTGAAATAACTTGTATCATGTTCCTTAAGTAACGTTCTTGTAACAAGACCTGTTAAAGATAATAAGTATGTGAAGATGTCCCATATATTTGGCTCAAATACTGACGTTTCCCATTAAGACACTTTATTATAAGACTGTCCTTTATCCACATATCCCCAGAGTTGTCCACATTTACGTGAATAGCTATAATTTTAGCACGAGAATACAGCAAATTTTTAAGACGCAGTGAATTGCGTCGCGATGGAGAAAGTATCGGACTGTCTTTTGTGCGGGTATGGAGAATCGGACTCCAGCTTCGACATTGGCAATGTCGTGTTCTACCACTAAACTACACCCGCGTCAAGTTTTCTCACTTTGGTTGTTTTCTGATTCCCCAAAGCATCGTGATTATACAGGACAAATCGCGCCCGGCAATTTTTTGCGCCCGGAGGGACTCGAACCCCCAACCCCTAGCTTCGAAGGCTAGTGCTCTATCCATTGAGCCACGGGCGCGCAGGGACATCATACGTGTAATTCATCACTGATGCTAGAATGCCCACATGAAATTAGCCGTACCTCAGGAGGTGCTCGATATACATTCTCGCCTGAAAGGCGCGGGTTTTGAGGCTTATCTTGTCGGCGGATGTGTGCGTGATCTTCTCCTTGGCAGAGAACCGAAGGACTGGGACATCACGACGAACGCCAAGCCTGAGGAGATCCAGCCACTATATGATGAAACCTTCTACGAGAATGAGTACGGTACTGTCGGCGTCGTGACTCAATCGGACAACCCCCGCCTCAAGGTCATCGAGGTGACCCCGTACCGAATTGAAGGGAAGTACTCGAACGTCCGTCATCCTGATGAGATCTCATGGAGCGAAAATCTTCCCGATGACCTGCGCCGGCGCGATTTTACCATCAATGCGATTGCCTACGATCCCACGACTGAAACCCTTGTTGATGAACATGGGGGAGAGAAAGACTTGGAGAGAAAACTAGTCGTCACTGTAGGAGAGCCGCCCGACCGATTTTCGGAAGATGCTCTGCGTATGCTTCGTGCCATTCGTGTTGCTGCCGAGCTCGATTTTGCTCTCGATGGGAAAACTGCCGAAGGGATTGCCCACAACGCGGAAAAGCTCGCACAGATATCCCGAGAACGAGTGCGGGACGAGCTTGTCCGAATCCTCGAAAGTGATAGGCCCATGCAGGCTCTTTTCGTGGCTCAAAAGCTCGGTATTTTGAAGTACACTATCCCTGAATTAGAAGAGGGGATCGGATGCGCGCAAAATCAGGCCCATTCGTTCGACGTATTTGAGCATTTGTTGCGCTGTGTACAATACGCAGCTGATCAAAAATGGTCGTTCAACGTGCGGCTCGCGGCACTCCTACACGACATCGGCAAGCCCGCAACACGACGGTGGTCAGATGAGAAAAAGGATTGGACGTTCTATGGTCACGACGTCATCAGTGCCCGCATGGCAAAGAGAATCATGAAAGACCTGCGCTTTTCGAAAGAAACGATCGAAGCGGTCGAGACCCTTGTCAGGTGGCATATGTTTTTCTCGGACCCTGACCAAGTAACGCTCTCCGCAGTTCGCCGCACGATCGCCCGCGTCGGACCCGATAACATTCAGGAGCTCCTCAAAGTGCGCGTCTGCGATCGGATCGGGACCGGCAGACCCAAAGCACACCCCTTCCGGCTCCGTAAGTACATGTCGATGGTTGATGAGGCGCTCCGCGATCCTGTTTCTGTCTCCATGCTGAAGATCAACGGCACCAGAATCATGGAAATTGGGAAGGAAAAGCCAGGGCCTCGCCTTGGCTGGACGCTCCATGCGCTCCTGGAAGAGGTGCTCGACGAGCCGGCAAAAAACACTCCTGAATACCTAGAAGAGCGATCAAAGGCACTTTTACAGCTCTCGAATACCGACCTGCGGGAGTTAGGAGAGGGGGGAAAGGAAAGAAGGGAAGCGGAGGAAAAGGCAGCAATTGCAGAATTACGCACCAAACATCACGTGAGTTGATCTCCAAAAAAGAAAAGCCGCCCTGGTGCCACGTACGAAGCTTTTCGTACGCCGCACCAAGACGGCTTTTTGGTTCCCGTTCGCGAAAAGGAGTAATTGTTAACTGTTACTACAGTACTTTATTCTAAGTTTTGGAACTGCTATGCAATTCCTACTTCAAGTTTGGTACTTGTACAGTAATTTACTCTAAAGAACACGGATACGGGGATGCTCAGAACGATATCCCGAGCATTGGTTTTGAGAGATAGGTTTCCCTATTACCTCTAACCTTTTAAGAGTCCGAAGACTCCTGAAAGAAAGAATATCTCTATAATGGACATTGTAAAGGACATACTGTGGATAACTTGTCCGATACAGGTTCTAGGTTCTGGGGGGATTATGAATGCGAATTTATCTAGCGCCTGACACCTAAAACCTAACCTCTAGTGATATGGGACAGTGGTCAGATCCGAAAAAGGAGGGATGAATCTCTGCCTTTTTCACTTTCGGGGCAAGTTCCTTGCTCACGAAAAAGTAGTCTATCCGCCAGCCAAGATTGCGCGCCCGTGCATTCGAGAAGTTGCTCCACCAGCTGTAATGGCCGTTCCCTTTAGTGAACAAGCGGAATGTATCCACGAAACCCGCCTTTATGATCGAGTCGATGCCTTCCCGCTCCTCTTTGGTGTACCCATGTTCTCCTTCGTTGGCTTTAGGATTAGCCAAGTCGTCTGGAGTGTGAGCAACATTAAGATCCCCACAAAAAATGACGGGTTTCCGCTTTTCGAGTTGTTTGCAATAGGCAAGGAATGCTGGGTCCCACTGTTTATGGCGGAGATCAAGGCGGCTCAGATCGAGTTTGGCATTGGGCGTATAGACATTCACAAGAAAAAATCCCTTATATTCAGTCGCGATTACACGGCCCTCAGCATTCGGGTCGCCATAGCCGTCAGAGAGCTTGAATTTGGCAAGGATCTCGTCGGGGAACCCTAGAAATACGGTTTCGGGCTTCTGTTTCGTGAAAATAGCAGTTCCGCTGTATCCCTTCCGATTCGTCGAGGAGTTCCAGTATTCCTCATAGTCGGGAAGATCGACTTCCGCCTGGCCCTGCTCTGCCTTGGTCTCCTGAAGGCAAAGGATGTCCGGTTTCAAGGCTTTCACTGCTGGGATAAAGAGGTTTTTCTTATGGACAGCTCGAATGCCGTTTACATTCCAAGACACGAGTTTCATGCCGGCATCGTATCATGCGCTATCTCCTTTTCCCGTGAAAATTCTTATGGATCTCACGCAGATGCTTGTCTGTGACGTGGGTATAGACCTGCGTTGTCGCGATGTTGGCATGGCCGAGGAGGGCTTGGACTGAACGCAAATCGGCTCCGCCGTCGAGGAGATCCGTTGCGAAAGAATGTCGCAGAGTATGCGGCGTGACTTTGCGGGTAATGCCCGCTTTCACGGCATGCTGTTTGACGATCCGCTCGATGGAACGGGAGGTCAGGCGTGCCGCATCCTGGCTTGCGCCGTAGCCAACGAATAGTGCCTCTCCCATATCGCCACGTTTCTTGAGGTATTCTACAATGGCCTTCTTCGCGGAAGGGGAGAGGAAAACGACGCGCACCTTGTCGCCCTTGCCGCGTACCGAGAATTCGTCGCGCGTGAGATCGATATCCGCGTTGAGAGAGCAGAGCTCCGAGACGCGCAGCCCGGTCGAGAAGAGTAATTCGAGTATCGCGCGATCCCGCAGTTCATTGAGGGAATCGCCAGCGGGGCTTTTCATAAGACGATTAAGCTCGTCGGCGGTAATGAGATCAAGATCACGGCCGCCGACTTTGGCGAGCTCGATCTTCTCGGGAGAAAGCGATTCTATGCTGAGTTTACGAAGATATTTGAGGAATGCCCGAAGCGCGATGAGATAGTAGTTCTGCGTCTTTTTCTTCATGTCGCCCGCCGTCCCCGGCTGACGGTTGAGCCACATGCGAAATTCGCGCACCAGGGTTTCGGAAAGTTTCGATGGGGAAGTGGCCTTTGTGTGTTCCAAAAAACGAGTAAGGTAGTGGTCATAATTCTCAACCGTCTTCACCGAACGCCCCTTTTCTATCTCAAGGTATTCGAGGAACTGTGTTTTAAGGGACTTCAGGTCCTGAGCCATTCCTTAAGAGTATACACGCCATGTCGCACAATATAGGTTATTCCAACGCTAAAGCGTCGGAAAACCTGACAACATTGTGCAACACAGGCGTCGCACAATATCGTCTATACAAGCGGCCAGAGGTTCTTGAAGACTTCGCGCTGATCATTTGCCATAAGCTCATCATGTATTTCGACGAGGTAAAACGGTCGATTGCGCGTATTTATCATGACAACGTATTCGCCGATTGCCCATAGCGTTGAACGAAAAAGGTTTGCCTCGCCCCAGTATTTTATATACCGGCGAGGTGCCAACGGCGCACCGAATTTCACTTCAGATTCAGCGCGGTTACTCAATAACTTTAAATCGATAGGTTGCGGCGACTGTCCCCAGTACCATCGTATCCAATCTCCGTAGTGCTCAATGAAGGTGTGGTCTTGGAACCCCCACCACGTCGTCTCTTTCGTTTCGAGAATGTTCTTATCCCACACCAGTGACTGTTGGTAGAGAAATTTCTCAATCTTTCCCTCTTCAATAAAACGCAGGGTTGGCACGGGGTAATGCGACTTTTTCACAAGCTGAGAGAGTTCCTCGGCAATGCTTTTAAGGGCCGATTCTTTATCTTGTAAACGCTTCTTCTCATCGTCGATGAGGGCGAGGACGTCTTTGGGGAACGCAACAGCAAATGTGCGGGGGCGCCTGCCAACGTCCTCAGCAAGAAGGCCTCTCTCAACAAGACCACGCGCGATGCTATATGCGGTCGTTCGCTTGATTCCCACTGTTTTTGCCAAGGCAGCAGGGCTGATAGATCCCGTTTTCAAAATCGCTCTATAAATCACAATTTCCTTAGGTTTTAAGCCAAGCTGCTCTAAAACGGCATCGTTCATAAGAACAGAATACTTGTTGTCGAACTATTGTCAACAAATGTTCGACAAATATTGACGTTTATATTATATATGACATACTTCTGCACAGAGTCAACTGAACCTTAACTTGCCCGAAGGAGGGGCTAGTGACATGGTGACTTTTGAAGCCGTCGTTTCCTACCGCCACTCTATGTGCAAGGGCGATTCATGCTTCTGCAAGAGTCGTCCTGCTGCCCTTGAGTCACGCGGCCCGGTCCGAGAGAGCTTCGAAGAAGCAATCGAGGATATCCGGTCGCACGACTCGATACTCGTCATTCAGGATGACGAGCGCGAGTGGTACGGCCTCTTTACCGGGACTGTAATCCGCGTCACCGGGGTGATGCCACAGGGAGGTTAGGCGACACGGCTGGGCGACTTCGGTCGCCCCTCTTATTCAGCCGCGAAATGACTTCGTGTCTGATAGGAGAAAACATTTAGTAATTATTTATTTTCTATGCACAATAAATTAGCCTTTGGAGCAATAATCGTATCGACTATTGCTATCGTTTTAACTCTTTCTGCAACAAAAGATTCTACAGAATCTCTTGCAGATAATGTGATCTCCACTGGAGTAATCCGTATTGGATATGTTGTGTACCCGCCTACATTGATTAAAGATCCGAACACGGGAGCACTTTCTGGTATTGCATACGACATCGCTGAACAGGCAGCAAAGAATCTGGGTCTTGAAACGGAGTGGGTAGAAGAAGTGGGGTGGGGATCGATGATTGAGGGCCTACGCTCCGGTCGTTATGACATGATCGGTACTTTAATATGGCCGAATTCGGCGCGAGCACGCGAAGCAGCATTCTCAACCCCCGTCATGTATAGCGCGGTGTATCCATATGCACGCAGTGGCGATACACACTTTGAGAGCGATCCTGCTCGACTCAACAGCGACACCGTGACTCTCGCAACACTTGATGGAGAAATGACGACCTTTATCGCACAAAACGACTTCCCTCTAGCAAAGACCTATGCGCTTCCTCAACTTTCTTCAGTATCGGAGCTTTTGCTTGGCGTCACGAGCGGAAAAGCCGATGTAACATTCGCAGAACCTGCAATCGCAAACGACTTTCTCAAAAACAATCCCGGTTCAATCTACCGCGTAGGGGATACGCCCATACGGATTTTTGGCAATGTCTTTGCGGTAGCAAGAGGAGAACATGAGTTCCTTGCCATGTGGAACGTTGCATTACAAGAGCTTGCATTCGACGGAACTATAAAACGCACTATCCAAAAGTATGCCGCAGAGGAATCGTATCTTCCGACCGCATATCCCGTTGGGAATAATTGGTAACACATGTTGGATATTCTTCTTACGTACCACAGTGCTTTTTTAAGCGGGCTTAAAACCACACTTGAGCTTCTACTTCTTATCGCAGTGGCGAGCATTCCGCTTGGAATATTGGTCGGGGTGATTGGAACACGAATGATGCCTGCGCTCGGTTCGGTTGTTTCTACACTCCGCTTTCTCACCAGCTCAATCCCTGTTCTTGTGTTGTTGTTTTGGCTCCATTACCCACTTCAGAGCATTCTGCACATCGTCGTCAACCCGTTTTGGACGACGGTACTGGCCTTGGGGCTGGTGAATTTTATACTCACCGCAGATATCGTGCGCAGAGAAATGGTGTTGTTTCCCAATTCATACCGTGAAGCAGCTGCAACGCTTGGATTATCGCTTTGGAGCACCGCGCGTTTCATCGAACTACCGATCTTGATGCGCAGGATTATTCCGCAACTTCTCTCAAACCAAGGAAACATGCTCGAATACACGCTTCTCGCCAGCTTCATATCCGTACCGGAACTGTTCCGCACGGCACAAACTATCAACGCCTCCATCTATCGCCCTGTCGAAGTCTATTCTCTTCTTATACTTTTCTTTTTAGCGATCTTAGGTCCTTTGCACCTTGCGGTTCGAAAACTAAAGAAAAAATATGCAATCTAATCTCATAACTACACACGCGGTTACCCGATCTTTTTCCGATACAAATAAAAGGGGTGTTTTCGATGTATCATTTTCAGCGCGTAAAGGAGAAATAGTATGCATTCTCGGGCCCAGTGGCTCCGGAAAAAGTACCTTGCTTCGCATCCTTGCAGGACTAGAAAAAATCGATACGGGCATTCTCTCGATCGACACGACTATAAAAAAGCCGGGAGGAATCGTATACGTACCTCAAGACTATACGCTTTGGCCGCACCTTTCGGTACTTGAAAATCTGGTATTGGGACCGCGAGAAGTGAATGATTCGGCAGAGCATGAGCTTCGTGAAGAAGCACTATCGCTTCTTTCACGTTTTAGTCTTCGCGAATATGCATTGAATTACCCGCACGAACTTTCGGGTGGACAAAAACAACGAGTCGCACTTATGAGGGCACTTATGATGCGGCCGAGTGTACTCCTCCTGGACGAAGTGACCTCTGCGCTCGATCCGGAACTCACCAAAAGCGTCCTTGACATGATCCGCGCGCTCGCAAAGGACGGTTATACAATGCTCGTGGTTACTCATCACCTCACCCTCGCTCTTGCAATCGCAGATCGCATCCTTTTTCTGGATAACGGTGCGGTGGTACAAGACACGAATGCTTTTACCTTTTTCAACGAACAGACGAACACGCGTATTCGATCATTCATCCAGGATATCGCGAAAAAAGATCGCACAGTGGAAATATTCGAAGGCACCGAACAATTTCAGGCATACCATATGACACTACTCAAACGCCTTCCCGAAAAATCCATCATTCACGTTGCGGGAGCGGTCGGCGATAGGTGGTTCGAGCCGATGGGAGAGTTTGCACAAGCGTATACGAAACTCCGCGTCAGAAAAAAGATCGTTTGGAAGATGGCCATGTCTGAATTTGGAACGAAAGATCGCGAACTCCTTAAGCGATATCCTGATGTGAACGATTTCTGTCTTATGCCGCGTAATCTTAGAAACCCGGCGAACTACAACGTCATGGGGGACACCGTCATCATCCAAATCTTTGGAGAGAAGCCGACGATTATGGAAATTCGAGACTCTGCAGTCGCTGAATCTTATCGGCAATTTTTTGAAGAAATGTGGCGCGTAAGTACGCCGGTTGAGAAATAATTATTTCAAATACTTTTTCTTCTTCAACTTCTCCGGCAGATAGCTTTCTTCGTCATACTTCTTGTAGCCTTTCCCGTAGCCGATTTCTTTCATGAGTTTCGTCGGTGCATTGCGGATGTTCATGGGGATTGGGAGGTTGCCAAATTGTTTTACATCTTCGAGCGCTTCTTGCAACGCATCATACGCGCTACGGTCTTTTTTCGACTGCGCGAGATAGGCGACGCCATGGACGAGATTGATGGCTGCTTCCGGGTAGCCGATCTTGTTCACCGCCTCGAATACCGCATTCGCGACGACGAGCGCCGTTGGTTGTGCAAGGCCGATATCTTCGCTCGCGAAAATCACCATACGCCGCGCGATGAATTTCGGATCCTCGCCGCTCTCGACCATCCGCGCGAGATAGTAGATGGCAGCATCGGGCTGCCCTGCGCGCATGGATTTTATGAACGCGGAGATGGTGTTGTAGTGCTCCTCGCCTTTTTTGTCATATCGAAGATGACGAGATTGTATCGCCTCCTTCAACGTTTCGACGGAGATCTTTCCATATAATTTGTCAGCCGTTTCAAGAACAGTAATTGCTTGGCGTGCATCGCCCTGCGCCATCCGTATGAGCCACTCCTCTGCTGTTTTTGGAATTTTGAATTTCGTTCTGCGTAAAATCTGCGTCATATCTGCGTCGTTCAGCGCTTCGAGCACGAAGACGCGGCAACGTGAAAGAAGAGGAGCGATAACTTCAAATGACGGGTTTTCGGTCGTGGCACCCACGAGCGTAATATCGCCGCGCTCGACGAAAGGGAGCAGGAAATCCTGCTGCGCCTTGTTGAAGCGGTGGATCTCGTCGACAAACAGCACGCGCGGCTTTTCAATGAGTAGGGAGCCGACTTGTCCGCCGAAGCCTTGGCGAAGGCGGATCACTTTGCGGATATCTTCTTTCCCCGCATCCACTGCGGAGAGCTCATAGAAATCGGCGCCGACCGCATTTGCATAAATCCGTGCGAGTGTCGTTTTCCCACTACCGGGAGGCCCCCACAGAATGAAGGAGAACAGCTCTTTCTTCTCGATAGCTACGCGTAAAGGCTTACCCTTGCCGACAAGATGGTCCTGGCCGACGAATTCATGAAGGCTTTTCGGTCGAATCTGGGAGGCGAGAGGTTCCATGGCTGCAGTATGCATCGTTTCCGAATTTGGCGAAATCAAAAAGGCGCGGTATGGTAGTGTGATGACAGCACGCAATATCACCGTGTGGGGAATTGTTATCATAATCATTATCGGCGGTATCTTTCTCTACTGGAAATTCGGCTCATCCATGCAAGGAGAAACTCAAAATCAGGATCAAGCGGCAGCTGCAGCAAGCGCGCCCACAACCTCGCAAGTGCAGGGTCAAGACGTGACCGTAGGGACCGGCACGGAGGCTACTCCTGGCTCGATCGTCTCGATCCTCTACACCGGCATGCTGCAGGACGGCACCATCTTCGACAGCTCGGCGAATAACGGCAACCAGCCGCTTACATTCGCGCTCGGCGCCGATGGCATCATCCCCGGCTTCCAGATCGGCGTGAACGGCATGAAGGAGGGGGGTGAGCGCCGCATCGCGATCCCGCCGGAATTCGGTTACGGCACGCAAGATGTCAAAGATCCCGCCGGAAAAGTCATCATCCCTGCGAATTCGACGATCATCTTCGACGTTAAGTTGGTGAAAGTTGAGAGCGCGCCTGCGGCACCTGCCGAAGAGACTCAAGAAGCGCAGGAGTAAAACAAGGGTTGCGAAGGGGCGGGGAATGTGCTATCGTCTTTTTATGCTGACAAAGCGTAAGAAGGAGAACGAGATTAAGAAGGCGGCTCGCCACGATACCGATACCGGCTCACCGGAAGTCCAGGTCGCCATCCTTACGCGTCGAATCGAAGAGCTTTCAGCTCATTTGGATAAAAACCGGAAGGACAAGAGCTCGCGCCGCGGACTCCTCGGCCTCGTTGCCGATCGCCGCAAGCATTTGAAGTATCTCGAAGGGACTAACAAGCGCGCCTACAGCGCTCTCACCAAGAAGCTCGGACTTAAGAAATAGGAAATTGGCCACTAGCCAATAGGGGTGTAGGGGCAAACTCATTTCCGCTTCGCCTTTGTCAGTGATATTCTGTGTATAGTGCAGAGTGATTATTTTTTTAATATTGAATTTTCCCTAGTGGCTATACCCTAGTGTCTAACTATCTATGAGTATCATCAAACATCCAGAACAGCGCGTCGGTGTCTTCATCGACACGCAAAATATCTATCACAGCGCGAAGAATATCTATCACGCGCGTGCGAACTTCGGCAATATCCTCAAGGATTCCGTCGCCGGCCGGCGCCTCATCCGCGCCCGCGCATATTCGGTAACGACGGAAACCGGCGAAGAAAAAGGCTTTTTCGAGGCCTTGCAGAAAATCGGCATTGAGATGCGCACCAAAGAATTGCAAGTCTTTTTCGGCGGTGCCAAGAAAGCCGATTGGGACGTAGGGCTTGCCGTGGACGCCATTACCGCGTCGCCCAAAGTCGACACCATCATCCTCGTGACCGGCGACGGCGACTTCGTTCCTTTGGTTCAATATCTTCAGACCCACGGCGGCTGCCAGGTGGAAGTGGTCTCCTTCGGCCGCTCGACCTCGGGAAAACTTAAGGAAGCCGCTGATGACTTCCTCGATCTCGACGCAGAACCACGCCGTTATCTCCTCGGAGCCCGCAGTGTGCGCCGCGGCTCGTTCAAACGCGTGCCAGAAGATACGATCGAAGAAACAGGGGAAGCCCCCGGTATAGAATAACAACAGGCCCTCGGAGGGCCTGTTGTTATAAGAAAATCCTGGTATAGTGCGCGTATTATCCATGACCTTCGGATAGGTAGCTCTCAAGCTTTGGTTTGAGACCTAAAATCTGAAGGTCGATTAGACCTTAGTATCATGCAAAAGAAAGAATACTCCGTCGAAGTCGGCGGAAAGACGTTAACCGCAGAATTTAACGACTGGGCGAATCAGGCGAACGGCTCTGTCCTCGTGCGCTACGGCAACAGCGCCGTCCTCGCGACGGCCGTCATGGGCTCGAAGGAAACGACGCTCGACTATTTCCCCCTCTCCGTCGAATACGAGGAGAAATTCTACGCCGCCGGCGCCATCCTCGGCTCAAGATTCATGCGCCGCGAAGGACGCCCCTCCGACGAGGCGGTACTCTCCGGACGCATCGTCGACCGCACCATTCGCCCTCTCTTCCCTAAGGGCTTGAAACGCGACGTGCAGGTCATCATCACGGTACTCTCGCTCGAAGATTACGATCCTGATGTGCTCGCGGTGACCGCCGCATCGCTCGCTCTCGGCACATCTAACATCCCCTGGAACGGACCCGTTTCCGCAGTGCGTGTGGGGCTTGAAGAAGGAGACAATGAGTTTGTGGTAAACCCGACGTACCTCCAGCGCCAGGAGGAGCTTCCCCCGAAAGCGCGTCTCGACCTTCTCGCATGCGGCAAAGACGGCCTCATCAACATGATCGAGGTCGGCGCACGGGAAGTCGATGAGAAAACGCTCGAAGAGAGCCTGAAGCGCGCCAGCCAAGAAATCGAGAAACTGCAGGCATGGCAGAAGCAGATCATCGCGGAACGCGCGGTCGCAAAAGCCGCGTTCATCCCGCCGTTTGAGGATGATGCGAAGCTCGCGCCCACGTTCGAGGAGATTGTTGGGAAGAGTCTTGCATCGAAGAGTGGAATTGTCGACAAGAAGGATCTCGGAAAATTCAAATCAGATTGGATGGCGCATGCGACCGTGACATTCCCCGACGTCCTTCCAGGTGTTTTCGATACCTACTATGAGCATCGCGTCGATATGTACGTACACGACCTCGCCGTGAAGGAAGGGAAGCGCGTTGACGGCCGGCGCTTCGATGAAATCCGTCCCCTCTATGCGCAGGCCGGCGGCATCTCGCCTGTCATCCACGGCACCGGCGTCTTCTATCGCGGCGAGACGCACGTCCTCGCGGCCTTAACCTTGGGCGGCCCCGGCGACGCGCAGCTCATTGATACCATCGAATACCAAGAGGCGAAGAAACGCTTCATGCTCCACTACAATTTCCCGCCGTTTTCCGTCGGGGAAACCGGCCGCATGGGCGGCGCCAATCGCCGCATGATCGGTCACGGCGCACTCGCCGAAAAAGCGCTCCGTGCGGTCTTGCCGGACAAGGAAGCGTTCCCCTACACCATCCGCATCGTCTCGGAATGCCTCGCGTCGAATGGCTCGACCTCGCAGGCAACCGTCTGCGCCGGAACCTTGGCCCTTATGGACGCAGGCGTCCCTATCACGAAGCCGGTCGCCGGCATCGCGATGGGCATGATGTCTGACGCGAAAGCAGGTGTCTTCAAAGTACTCACTGATATCCAAGGTCCTGAAGATCATCACGGCGACATGGACTTCAAGGTCGCCGGCACGCGTGATGGCGTCACTGCCGTCCAGATGGACGTGAAAGTGGATGGCGTCCCTATCCCGACCTTGGTAGAAGTGTTCGCACAGGCGAAGAAGGCGCGCCTCGAGATTCTTGAGGTCATCATGAAAGAAATCGCATCACCGCGCGCCGACATCTCGCCCCGCGCGCCGAAGATCCTCTCCTTGAAAGTGAAAGTCGACCAGATCGGCCTTGTGATCGGCCCGGGCGGAAAGACCATCAACGGCATTAAGGAGCGCACGAAGTGCGATGACATTACCATCGAGGATGACGGCTCGGTCTTCATCACGGGGCGCGGCGGCACCGCCGAAGCCGCATATCAGGAGATCAACGACCTCACCCGCGAGTATATGCCGGGAGAGCGTTTCGAGGGTACCGTTACCCGCCTCATGGATTTCGGCGCATTCGTGAAGATCGGCCCCAACACTGAAGGCTTGGTGCATGTTTCTGAAGTTGCGCCGTTCCGCATCGATAAAATTTCTGACGCAGTCGCTCTCGGCGATGTTGTTCCGGTCGTCTTGAAAGAAATAGACGAGAAAGGACGGTATAATCTTTCCATCAAGGCAGCTGACCCGGAGTTCGCGGCGAGGAAAGGACTCGTCCCGAGCCAGGGGGGCGGCCATGAGAACCATGGGGAACGACGCCACAACTCCGAACGACGCCGGCGCATCTAAGGCGCCCACGCCACCGGGAACATCTCCGGCATCGAAACCCACTCCAGAAGAAGCCCGGGGGGATACCTCATTGCAAACCGATATCACGAAGATCCTTGGCGAGGTAAAACTCCCTGAACGCAGAGCGGTCCCAGGAGCACCGCCGAACCCTGATCCGCAAAACCAATATGCGACGACGCTTGCCGACCCGACCGCTCCCGTGCCGAAAGCCGAGCCTGTTTCTCCTCCGGAAGACGAGGCGGCTCAAGGGAGAGCTGCGCCAGTGAATCCCGATCGCCTCGGCTCCTTGCATACGCTCAAGGATGACCTCCAGCATGTCGTCCAAGAGAATAAGATCTCGTATGTTCGTGCCGTAGCGCTCGAAGAAGAAAAGCGACATCGGATCGAAGAGCGTACGCCCCCGAAGATCCGCGCGAGCAAGCACTCGCTTTTCACCTTGTTCGTTGTCATTCTCCTTGTCGGCACCGGCGCCTTGGCCTTGGGAGCCGTCTACATCATCACAAACCAACGCGCCGTGCAATCGAATGCCGGACTCCAATCGAATATCCTGTTCGCGGAGCAGAAGGTGCAGTTTCCCATCGATAACGAGGCCCCAGGCGACATCCGTCGGACGCTCGCATCAGCTCGCAACTCCGGCTCCCTCACCTTGGGGGCGATCCTCCAGATCGAACCGGTCCACACCTCGACTGATGCGTCCGGAGCGGTGACCGCAACGCCCACCACCTTCGGAGAATTCCTTACAGCCCTCGGCACGCGCGCTCCTGCCGAGCTCGCACGCGCCCTCGGCGATGATTTCTTCTTCGGGATCCACACCGTGGATGAGAACGCACCCGTCCTTATCATCCCCGTCCGCTCGTACGAACGCGCGTTCGCCGCAATGCTCGAATGGGAGCCTTTCATGAATGCCGACCTCGACCCCTTGTTTACCGGGCTCTCGGCGCAAGCAGTAGGACCCGATGGCGTCCCCATCGCACGAGAATTCGAAGATACGGTGATGCGCAACTACGATGTGCGAGCGCTCAAAGACGATGCGGGCACGATCCAGCTCTACTACTCATTCCCCACGCGGAACATCCTGATCATCGCCGAGAGCCCGTTCTCATTCACTGAAGTCTTGAGTCGCCTACGTGCGGATCGAAGGCTCTAGGATAGGCAGTTAGCCACTAGCCATTAGCCACTAGGGAAAATCAAATTTCGTATGTTCCTAAACCCTAACCCCTAGCGGCCAGTGGCTTTCGTACATTTGGCAGAAAACGTTGTTCGTGTATTATTGCCCACATGAACCACCTAACTCCGGACGAACTTGATGAGCTGCGTGCGGCGCTCGATGCAGAAAAAGCATCGCTCGAGGAAGAACTCGCCGAGCATGGCCGGAAGGTCAACGGCGACTGGCAGGGCACGCCTGCCGGCTTTGGTGCAGGAGAGGCAGACCCGGTTGATGCCGCAGACGCCATGGAAGAACTCACTGTCAATGTTCCTCTCGTCGAGGAACTCGAGAAACGCTACAAAGAAATCGGTGCGGCACTCAAGCGGATGGACGAGGGAACGTATGGTATGGACGAGAATACCGGAGAGCCGATCGATGTTGAGCGTTTGCGCGCGAATCCGGCCGCAACGCGGAATATCTAGAGCATGCCTGGTAGGACAATTTCGAATTGTCTTTTCCGATGCATTTACCAGCAAACAAAACACAAACCTTACTCGCTGTATTTTGAGCTGAATATGCGAGATACAGCGACAGGTAGTATTCGAAATTGTACTCACCGGGTACAATACTTGAGTGACAACAAAGCAGAAAATTGCGTCCGGGTTCGCGAGAGTCTTCGGTGCGCAGCCCGGCCTTCCGCGCGCGACCGTTGTCTCTGTCGAATGCGACATCGTGAAAGGCCTCCATGCATTCTCGATCGTTGGCCTCCCCGACAAATCGGTCGAGGAAGCGAAAGACCGCATCGCCTCCGCGATAAAGAATAGCGGCCTCGAGTCGCCAAAGAAAACCAATAAGAAAATCGTGCTCTCGCTCGCACCCGCGACTCTCAAGAAAGAAGGTGCGGTTTTTGACGTACCACTCGCGCTTTCGTACCTGCTCGCCTCCGAGCAGGTGCGATTCGATCCGAAAGGAAAACTTTTTGCGGGGGAACTCGCCCTCGACGGTGAAGTGCGGAGTATCCGCGGTGCGCTCTCGATCGCCGCTGTAGCGCGCGCGAGCGGATCCACCGACCTCTACCTCCCTGAAGAGAACGCTGAAGAAGCGTCTCTCGTTTCAGGCCTTCGTATCCACCCCCTCTCGAATCTCGAAGCAATCGTTACAGCGCTCCAAGAAGGCACTGACACGGTGTTCAAGCCTCGCAGACGGCGTGCTCACACCGAGACCGACGCCGCGCTCGACGAGATCCGAGGGCAGGAAAGCGCCAAACGCGGCCTCGAGATCGCCGCAGCCGGGCGGCATAACATCGCACTCTATGGACCTCCGGGAACGGGAAAGACGATGCTCGCACGCGCGGCCACTGCCATCCTTCCCGATCTTACCGATGAAGAAATAATCGAGGTGACTACCATCCATTCGCTTGCGGGTGTCCTCCATGGCGGCGCCGTGGTGCGTCCCCCCCTGCGGAGCCCGCACCACACTTCGTCGTATGCATCACTCATCGGTGGAGGCTCGGGATCGGTGCGCCCCGGCGAGGCGACCCTGGCGCACCGCGGCATCCTCTTTCTCGACGAATTCCCCGAATTCCACCGCGATGTCATCCAGGCGCTGCGTGAACCTTTGGAAGATGGCGTTGTCTCCGTCGCACGCTCAAAAAGCTCGGCGGTATTCCCCGCGAATTTCATGCTCGTCGCCGCTTTGAATCCGTGTCCCTGCGGCTTCTGGGGCACCTCGCGCTGCGAGTGCATGCCGCATGTCGTCGAGAAATACCGCCGGAAAATCTCCGGTCCCATCGCCGACCGCATCGACATGTGGGTGACCGTCCCGGAAATGCCGCTCGAGATGCTCTCCTTGCGCGGGAAACGTTCACTGGGGGAGACGGAAAAGGCGCGTTCCGCGATCGCGCGAGCGCGCGACATCCAGCACCAACGCTTCAAAACGACGCCGCGCCTCGCCACTAACGCCGATATGCGCGCGAAAGACATCGAAGCCTTCGCGGAACTCTCTGAAAGGGCCGAAGTAGCGCTCGTCGAAGCCGCAACGCGCATGAAGCTCTCGCCGCGCGGCTATCATCGCACGATAAAACTCGCCCGCACCATCGCTGACCTTGTGGGCGCAGACACGATCGAGCCACCCCACATGCTGGAGGCTCTGCAGTACCGAGCGCGAGAGATATAGAACTACTCTTTTTTAGAGCCTGATTCCAACCACGTCACCAGTTTGTCTAATTCAGACTTAGCGGCAACAACTTCAGAGTTTATTTCTGCTATTAGTGCGTCCGTATCGGTGGCAAATACCTTTGAGTCATCGGCAAGTTGTTGGGAGAGCACTTCAATCTCCTTTAGGGCCTCCGAAACATCAACTGTGTTGTTTGTTGGTTGCGTCATAGGTATCTATCTTCCGGCTGCTAATATAATTCTCATCAATTCAAGACGAGTCTGAAGATCAGGAATCCTCCGGTCAGCATCTATGCGCTCCCTGAAACTGTCGTAATCTCGATCGTTATAGATATCTTGCACCATGGTCTCGATTTCCTTGATCGGCAAAGAAGTGTCCAGAATCGCTGGATTGACTTCGCTCTTCTCGTCAAATGCCGCCTCAGGAAAGAACTCATTCCATGTTTCGACATAATCTCCAACTTTCACCGAATCACTGTCTTCGAGAGAACCGGAAAACGAGAGTGGCTCTGAGGTTCTTGCGGCCTCCGCCGTTGCCGCTTTAGGAGCAGCACTTCTGTCAATCCCAAAGGGATAGTGCGACCGCCGACGCGCTGCTTCGGGCGAAGGAGTAGGATCGAAGGTGGGAACAGTTGTATCTGCAAGGGTGCGTAACTTTAGCTTATTGTGTATATCTTTGGCATAGCGATCGAGTGGCATGGCCGCGCGCGCAAGCACTGCAACATTCTTATGGATAGTCGCGAGCCGGTCCTCTGAATCCTTGAGGTGCGCCTCCGCAAGATCAATCGCCATCTGCACTTGTGGTGCTGTCTTCCTGAAGGCTGCGAGCGCGTCAGGTGTGGGAGATTCCATAAGCCTCTCCTCCAGCTGCGAGAAAGTCGACTGCAATTTATCCCGTTTGGCACGAAATTCGTTTATCTTACCCTCAAGGACAGGAATACGCTCGTTGAGCTTCTGCGCATGCTGATCAAAAGGCTCGCGCCGCCTGTTAAGTTCCTCAAGATGCGGGTTTGCAATATTTTGTCGCGCCGCATCAAAATGACTCTTCCTATTTGACCAATTTACCGCCTTGCCCTTAGCCTTCTCTAACTGTGACTTTAAAGATATGAGGTCTTCGTTCCGTTTTGCCTGATCAAGCGTTGCATTCCGCTTCGCCTGTTCATATGCTGCTCTGGCTTTGGGGTTCAGCGCCGCTCGAGCTTCAAGTTTTACCAATTCTACCTGGGTTCTCGCGTCCCCCTGTTGTAACGAATCAACACGCTGTTGGAGAGAATCAACCTTAAAACTTGCCTCTTGAGCCCGACTGGCAGACATATTGGCGAGCATCGTCGGGACGAGAATTTGAAAGTCAACAGCCTTGGAACGTAACCAGCCCTCGACAGCGTGCTTCGTTCGATCAAACCACCGATCGCCCTCCGGTAGTGCCCGGTCTTCAATGTGCATCTTCGGAGCGGGCTTCGGAGCATCTTTTGAGATTGTGTCTGCCTTGGGTCTAATGGATTCGGCCATATTGGAAGTGTCCCAACAATTTTATCGTATCTCAGGACATGCGCAATGTGCGCTGGGGACAGCGTTATATATTTGATACTTACGGTATTAAAGAACTTCAAGTTCTGAAGACACCCCAAAATTTTAAAGAAAATATCGGATTGCAAGCAGAATCTGCGCGAGCAGTTGGAGATTCATAGGTGTTTAGAATGGATTGCGTGGGCCGCCGCGGACCCCGCCACTAAACTGTGGCGTTGTTGTGCGAGAGTGTACAAGCTTCGCTGCACTGCGGAGTCGTCATAAGAACCAACGCTAAGGAAATATCCGAGCGGCAAAACGAAATAAACGCCAAAGTTAGTGCAGGATTTCTCTTTCGAGATCGCTGTGGTGTGAGATACATCAATCATATCGCTAGAAGGGGTTACGTGGTCCTCCGCGGATCTCGAAGTGGACGTGGGGGCCCGTTGCTTTACCGGTCGCACCTACATAGCCGATGACTTGTCCTTGGACGACATGCTGGCCGACGCCGACGATGACCGATGAGGCGTGGGAATAGAGGGTCTGTGTGCCGTTATCATGCCGGATGACCACGTAGGAACCGTAGCCGCCGTTCCAGCCGCTTCCTTTCGCGACAATAACCTCACCGGCCGCAGATGCCAGAACTGGCGTGCCGAGAGGAGCCGCAAGATCGACGCCGTTATAGCCATGAATTCCCTGTGTGCGCAGACCACCGACAATGGGACGCAGGTAGTAACCCGCGTAGGTCGCTGCCGAGCTCCCTGAAGAGACTGCCGACGCTTTTGCTTTCGTCGCAGGAACGGGAACGGCGGCGACTTCGCCATTGGGTATGGTGATCTCGGTGCCTACTGCGAGCGTGCTATCGATACCGTTATATTGAGCTATTTCTGCCGCATCTCCGTGATATTGTTTCGCGACCGACGCGAGCGTATCGCCCTTCTTGACCGTATGTTTGACTCCTGTGATCGGCAGGATAGTAAGCTTCTGCCCGACGCGGATAGTGCCTCCTTTGGGGATGTCATTCGCCCAGATGATGGTGTTGACGGATACCTCGAACATCTGTGCGATCGCCGAGAGCGTATCCCCCTCGCGAACCACGTAGATGCTGATCTCCGAATTCTTCGGACGCACGATATCGGCCATAGTGCCTGCAGGACCCTCTTCGGGAAGCACCGCCTCGTCGTCAACAATGGTCACATCACCCCCGCCTTTTGCAGGGTTAGGGTTGATGTTCATTGCGGGCTTCGGGAGTGGGACTGTTTGGACGCTCTGCGCGCTTCCGCCCACCGACGCTTCGGCTTTAGTTGAAAACCATGCCTGGACGTCACTGAAAATCCCTGCGTGTGCCTGAAGGGGGATGGTTATGACGGCAAAAAGAAACATGAGGGTAACCGCCCCAATGGGAACATGCTCACTCTTTTTCACTCCCTGCACCGCACGGGTGCGTGCATGGAGATCCTGTTCTTCAATAGAAATATGCCTAGGTTAATGGCTCTGCCTCCTCTCCTCATTAAGTCCTTGGGCCGTACGGGTGCCCAGCCTTCAAGCGAGGTTTCAAGCCATTCTTCGGTGGTTCGTTGCAGGATGACCGGGAAAATATGGCTCTACATCATGCTTTCTCATGCTAGGCCATTCAGGACTATCGGTTACCACCGTACCCTTCACTGTATCCTCGGGCCATTTTGAGTCAATACGGCATAGGTTACACCGGGGGATAACGCATCAGTCAAGGCCGCGGGGGGATGTGCTATAGTCTATCGGTGAACCCCGTCAGAAGCCTTCCTCACTTGAGCAAGAGAGTTAAAAATACTAGCTTTAGAGCCATATTTTATGGTTGCTTCTGACGGGGTGAAGTACCTCGAAGGCCTTAACCCGCAGCAAAAAGAGGCGGTTTTGCATACTTCGGGACCCCTCCTTATCGTGGCCGGTGCAGGTGCGGGTAAGACGAAGACGATCACGCATCGCATAGCGCACCTCATCGCTTCCGGAGTACCCCCGAGATCGATCCTTGCGCTCACCTTCACTAACAAAGCGGCTGGGGAGATGCGTGAGAGGGTCGGACGTCTGCTCGGCACCCCCCTCCCTACAAACCCCTTTTTGCAGGGGAATACGCCTTTGGTGACGACGTTCCACTCGCTCGGCGTCCGGATACTCCGCGAATTCGCAGACCGGGCGGGAATCCCGCGTTCGTTCTCCATCTGGGATAGAGACGACAGTGTTCGGGCCCTCAAGCGAATCAGCGAAGTGGACGGCGGGCAATTTCCGCCCAAGCAGCTCCTCGCGCGCATCTCGCGTGAGAAGGGAAATAGCGTTACCGCCGAAGCGTTCGAGAAACGCGCGACATCGTTCTATGAGAAAACTATTGCCGAAGCCTGGCGTGCGTATGAATCGGCGCTTCTGAAAGAAGGTGCCCTTGATTTCGACGATCTTCTTCTGCGGACGCACGTTCTTCTGCG
>Ga0209541_10003906_pt1 | contig 26925 bp, 36 predicted proteins | sample RifCSPlowO2_01_FD_184027 | JGI IMG/M metagenome (GOLD analysis project Ga0209541, IMG submission 184027) | Groundwater microbial communities from Rifle, Colorado - Rifle CSP2_plank lowO2_0.1 (SPAdes) (version 2) | ecosystem: Environmental > Aquatic > Deep subsurface > Groundwater | place... | reverse complement strand
CATGCCCCCACCCATCATTCCGCCAACATCTTCATTGCAATAAAGCCTTTTCGCCATCTGAATATGTACTTGCTTTAAGCTATCAGAACCTTCACCCCCCATCATCTGATCCATCATTTCGTGGGCTTCGCCAGGGTGCATTTGCTCCATATAATAATCACCCATAGCTTCAAGTTGTTCATTTGTAAGTTTATCACAACTAATTCCTGAGTCTATAAGTTGTTTTGTTTCAGCAAAATTATGTTCGTGTGCAGATGCCAAACTTATATTTAATAACAACATACTGAAAATCAAAATTGTAAATATTTTTTTCATTTTAACACCTCATAAATCTTTAACAATTTCCCATTTTTCTTTAACCTTTCAGCCAAAACCTCTCTGATGATATCAAATGCTTTGATGATTTTCGGATTTGTAAGTTTATAATAGATATTCTTCCCTTTTCTGTCTGATGTGACAATTCCTTTAGATTTCATAATTGATAAGTGCTGGGAAATATTGGCTTGACTTAGTTTTGTCTTTTTTATCAATTCTGTTACTGATAATTCTTTATCTCTCAATAAATTCAATATTTCCAACCTTGTTGAATTTGAAAATACTTTACACATTTCAGCATGAATTTCATATAGTTCTTTCATATGGATATATTAGAATAGTCTAATATTTAAATAAATTTTCCGCATTTTCATACGCAAATTTTTCTTGTACACTCGGATCAAGTTTTCCGATAAATGCTCTTCCAAATTCTTCAAATAAAATACTTACATCCTCATCATAATGCCATAGCAGACTTCTATCAGATCCCCACATAAATCTATCTGGATGCTTTTCAACAGCAGATTTCCATTTGTTAACAGCCCTATTCATATTTACGTCAAATTCCTGTTCAAATCTAGAAACAAATTGTTCCTTTGATCCCATAAACAATCCTTGCATAGCATACAATACAGCTGAATCTATTGAAAAGTAAACATTAGGATATTTATCCATTAAATCAACAATATCATTTTCAATTTCAAAACCATGTAGCAAAAAGTTTACATTAGGATTTTTTTGTAAAACATTTCCAATATTTGATTTTTGGTTTCTGCCTGGATGTATCATAACAATCAAATTGTGTTTTTCAGCCACTTTATACGTTTCCATTACTACCGGAGAATCAGGTGGTGCATTGGCATAATATTGATCATAAAAAGCCATTTCTCCATAACCTTTAAACAGACCCTTGTTAGACTTCTCAATGCTCTCCAAACCTTCTGCACTAAACATAACTGGCATTAAGAATAAATTAATCTTTCCTGAGGATTCTTCTTTTATGGATTTTGCTATATTCAAAGTTTCATCTAATGCTTGTTCTGCTCCGATAGCAAAACCAATTGCTCCCCTAACTTTTTCTTTGTTAAAAAAGCACAAGATTTCCTCCAGAGTAATGTCTTTTCCAAGAACCGGATCTGATCTGAGCTCTCCCCCGTGCATTTGGCTCATCTTTTCGGCAAACTTTTCGGAAATTGGCATATGAAAGTGGGCGTCAAACAACGGTCCATCATAATGAGGTCCTGTTGACAATGTTGGAGAGAATGTCCGCGAACAACCTGTTGATAATTTCTGTGCTGTATCTTGCTCATGTTGAACTTTAGCCCCATCTAATATTTCCTCCTTAACAATCGGATCTGACTCATTCGCTTCAGGAGAATCTATGACTCCTTCTTGCTCAGGAAATTGTACAACGTCGGCAATATCCTTAGATGGTGGGTCTTCTACTCCAGGAGACTCGGTACAGCCCACCAAGACAAACAGAAGTAAGATAATAAAACAAATCCTCTTTTTCATAATGGAAATAATATCTATATTATTTAAATAATTTTGCATTTGAATCAAAGAAATCTACTCTTAAGCCCCCCAACTTTAGTCTCGCTTTGCCCGGTATTGATTAGTAAATTAAATCTAAAAAACTACAGTGACAATGGAAAATTGCTTCGCAACTTCTCAAAACCCCATACGTTCAACGAAATAAATTTTTTGGCTCGGGCAGTCCTTTGGACAGATAGTCTTTACTTCGTAAATAAATTTTATTTAGATAGTTTATATCCTGAAATCATTAGAAATCCTTGACCAGCCATTTGGCTTGCTGTTGCGTCATCCATTCCAAGTGTTTTTGCATTCACCACATCCATAAGTTACTATCTTAACCGAAGAAACCTTTAAATACTTACACATAATATGATTATATGCACATAATGCAGGAGGTATAAAATGACAACCCTAACATTAGCTGTTCCGGATGAAATGAAGAAGAAGATGGACTCTTTTCCAGAGATGAATTGGTCTGAAGTAGCTCGGCAAGCATTTAGACAGAAGATAGAAGACATGGATTTTCTTAGAAAATTTAAAGAAAAGAGTAAACTTACCGAAGTGGATGCTTTGAGATTAGGTAAAGAAGTCAGCAAATCTGTAAGCAACAGATTACGTAAAATGGCGAGATAAATATGGATATTGTCATTGATGCTAATGTTCTATTTTCAGCTTTGATTAAAGATAGCTTCGCTTATACCATTCTCTTTAGCGGCTCATTTCATCTCTTTACACCAGAATACATTTTCACAGAACTGGAAAAACACAAAGATGAAATCCTTGAGAAAACAGAAAGAACATAGGAAGAATTTTTCAGACTGCTTGAAATACTCAAAAGAAGAATAGCCATCATTTCACTTGAAGAACTTGTTCCTTATGTTGAAGAAGCATAAAAAATTACTCCAGATCCTGATGATATGGCTTATTTTGCTCTCGCATTAAAATTGAATTGTGCGATTTGGAGTAATGACAAAAAACTGAAAGAACAAAATAAAATCAAAGTTTACAATACGCATGAATTAAGTAAATTAAGCGGGCACACCTAAAACTATTGTCTGCTTCGCAGATTACTGATAAAAAGCTCGGGCTCTCAAACTCGAGATTTTTTCGGCTTCGCCGACCATTGCATTAAAATTAGGTGTCGTTTACTTTACAGCTCACTTTCACAAAACTCTCTCTTTTTCAAAAACTATTCCACCCCATCCGCAAACCAGAACTGCACTTTCTCCAAAATCCTTTTAAACTCTCCACACAACCCTTTTAAATCACTCAGCAACCAAACAATCAAGGGCCCGTAGTTTAACTCGGACAGAATGGTTGGCTTCGGATACTTCAACGAGAAAAAGCACCATACGCTTTCCATGAGTTAGAGGTAACCAACTGATGGGGGTTCAAATCCCTCCGGGCTCACTTCCTCATCAATTTTTTTATGTTTAAAAAAAGAATAATTAAAACAATCCCACCCAACACTACTCCAAGCATATTCGCGAATTTAGAAACAAAGAACCCTCTCAAAAACGCGCTGTTCAACATCGCCCATACATTCATCGACCATGGAAGCACCTGAGGAATATATATCTGAAAGAACTGCGTGCCCTTGAAGAGCAATGTAATACTCCCAATACTCACCAGAAAGAAACCGCCCACAATATTATACATATTTGTAATAACCTTCTTTCCAAACACTGAAAACTCCCTTTGCTTTCCCTGAACCTTCTGACTCCAATCAAACCTGTCAGAAACATAAGACAGCACAAGCAACGGCACAACAACTCCGAGACCGAAAAAGAATAATAATATCATTCCTTTTATTACAGACCCGCTCAACCCGGCAAGTAAGAACACTCCCCCAAGAATTGGGCTAATGCACGGGCTCCAGGCAAAGGAGAACAAGAAGCCAAACAAGAACAAGCCCAACGGCGTCCTCCTCTCAAGCTTCGGAGCAGAAAACCCGAACCCCTTGTTAAGAAACAACATAACCCCAAAGGCAATCATCATCAACCCAGCGACAAGCGCAAACGTCTCCTTGTACGCGTTAAAAAAGTTTCCAAGAACACCCGCAATCACCCCCACAATCGTAAAGCCAATCAACAACCCGAAGGAAAAAAGAGACGTCATCACCAAAGCTTTCTTCCTTTCCTGAAACACATAAGAGAAAAAGACAGGAAAAAGAACAAAGCCGCACGGCGACGTAAAACTAATCATCCCTCCCAAGAACGCCGCAAGAAACGTAATGCTCAACGCTATTCCACGCTCATGCTCAATCAATTTCTGCACGCCAATAGGAAGATCCACAGCTAGAACAGCAGAGGCCATAAATAATAAAAATATTAAAACAAAAATTTTTCTCATTCTTTTTTGAAAAGCCTTATCTTATAAAAAGATTGTGTTGAATTCTTCTATGCTGCTCCATGAGGAAGAATTCCCTTTACCCTCATTAAAATATTTGTCTTCCATATCTTTAAAGAAAACCTTCAACTGCATCGCCCACCTCAATAGGAACGCTTTTGTTCATAATATTCAAATGCCAACCCCACTCTCCATCCTGAAGGAACACCAAATACACCAATCCCAAAGCTAGGAATTGTTCCAATTTCTTAACCACTCTTTGTCTTTCTCAACTTTCTTCTCCCTTTTTGAACCACATCGCTTCATCCACCCCTCTAAGACCTTTGCTTTTAAATAAGTTTCTCAAAATTTTCCGAAAGAATTTTGTCCTTCACACTTTTTTATCAAAACTAAACCCAATAGATAGTAGAGTTAACCTTCACAACCTTTAAAAACAAGCTTAAAAAACCTTCTTTCATGAACACCAAGAGCTGGATCATTCTTACCCTTCTTTTCCTCGGTATTACTGGAATCATCTATTACAGTTTCAACAATAACAATGATATACCCACAGGAGCCGCAGACCTTCCCGCAGGACCAATCCATTGGCACCCTCATCTTATCATCAAGATCAACGGCCAAGAGCAAGTCATTCCCGCAAACATCGGCTTAGGACAAGTTCACGCGCCAACGCACACCCACGCACCAGACGGCATCATCCACCTCGAAAATAACAAGCCCACAACAAAAACACTCAAACTCGGCTACTTCTTTGATGTCTGGGGAAAGACCTTCAGCAACGAATGCATCCTTGACCACTGCACAGACAAAGGAACACTCAAAATGTTTGTGAATGGGAATGAAAACCTTGACTTTGAAAATTACCTCCTGCGAGACAAAGACGAGATACTTATCGAATACACAACTAACAAATAACATGCTGCAACGCCTCAAACAAAAAACACTTTCTCTCTTCGGAAGCGCCTCAGGAGGAGCGGGATTCCTTGGAAGTGTTCCTAGCTCCTGCCACAACCTCTGCACAGGATTCATCTCACTAGCTTCACTCTTCGGAATCAGCTTGAGCGGCATGCCTCTCGCGTTCCTCCCAGCGTATAGCACTTACTTCTGGACCGCCGCACTCCTCTTCCTCATCCTCATGGCCTTTCTCCACTTCAAAAAACACTCAGTTTCGCGCAACGCCCTCACCCTCAATCTTGGCCTCGTCCTTCTTGGAATCCCCTTTTTCAAATCACTCAAAATTTTTTACTGGGTTCTTGGAGGAGCTGTCCTTCTTGCAACACTTTTCTTTTTCATCAGAGAAAAATACGCCCGTAAATTAAACATAACTTATTTATACAAGTAAGACAAACCAGACGAAAATGGCAGAAGAGAAAACGACAGAAGACCCGAAAGAGACACCATTAACCTTTTCGGCGCCAAGCGCTCCAACACCAGGGCCACACCTTGACCACAAAGGAGAAAGCCTCCTCAACGGATGGGCGCTCTCAGCACTCCTCCTCGTCGCAGTTCTCGTTATCGTTAACCAATTCCTTCTCCTGTCCCTAGAAGGCACCAGTATCGTAGACTCAGCAACCAGAATCATCAACCTCAAAAGAGGCAACGCAAATCTTGACACTGTGGACATCACCCAAATCCACTCCACGCCCCAAGGCATCGCAGCAGTCTTTCCCCTTGATACAATAAAAACCGCAGACGACGCACTCGCACTCATCGTTCCGACAGGAACGCCAGAATACGGCGAAGCAATGGGCATTAGTTTTGATGATCCAATTAATTCTCTGACACTCATGCAAAATGGATACTCTGCATTAAAAAAACAAGTCCAGGACAACCAAGAACTCTGGCAACGATACCTCGGCTTAGCGGCAGCGCCACGCGGCATCTCCTGCGAATTCTGCTGCGGCATCGGAGCACAAGGCGTTGACTCCAACGGAGAACTCAGATGCGGATGCAGCCACAATCCCGCCCTTCAAACCCTCACCTTCTGGCTCCTCTTAAACACAGATTCCTCAGACGCGGAAATCCTCCGAGAAGTTTATAAATGGAAGGCAGCGTGGTATCCAAAAAATATGATCCAATACGCCATGCAAATCGCAGGCGGAGACATCTCAGTCCTCGAAGAACTCCCAGGCATGGTCGGCGGATGCTAAACCTCTATGAAAAAACCCTCCTTTCTTATTTTTCTTCTCATTCTTCTCTCAGCATGCACTTCAGAAACAACTGAAACAGGGGCAGAACACATCGTCAAAGAGTATTATACCTCATTAAACAACAAAGACTACAGCGTTATGTACAGCCTCATCAGCGAAGGCTTCAAACAAATAGAACCCACCGCAAAAGATCTCACAACCTTTCAACAAGAAATGAGCAAATTCTTCGACGCAGCAACAAGTATCATGGTAACCTCTACTTCAATTAGATCAGAAACACCCACAGAAGTTGTCGTAGACTACGTCGCGCTTATCACCCTAAAAAGCGGAACACAACAAGAACTCAAGAGCGGCTTCACAGTCAAGAAAAAACCAGAAGGATGGCGTCTCATCCATCCTTACGGAAAAAACATCGATACAAGCTGAAAGCCGAAACAATTAAAAGCCACCTTCTCGCCCAAAACCTTCATGGCAGCAGAACTTGGGTTAACAGTAACAAAAGAACAAGACTTCTCAGGATGGTACACGCAACTCCTCCAAAAAGCAGAACTCATTGAATACTCAGACGTTTCAGGATGCTACATCCTTAGACCAAGAGCCTACTATATCTGGGAAAAAATCCAAGAATACTTAGACAAAAAATTCAAGGCAACAGGCGTCAAAAACACCTACTTTCCCTTGTTTATTCCAGAAAGCCTTCTCACCAAAGAAAAAGAACACGTCGAAGGATTCAGCCCGGAAGTGGCGTGGGTCACGCACGCAGGAGAAACAAAACTCAACGAGAGACTCGCGATAAGACCAACCTCAGAAACCATTATGTACGCCGCCTACGCAAAATGGATCAGATCCTACAAAGACTTGCCCTTACTCCTCAACCAATGGAACTCTGTCGTCAGATGGGAATTCCGCAACCCAGTCCCCTTCCTCCGCTCCAGAGAATTTTTATGGCAGGAAGGACACTCCGTCTTCGCAACCAAACAAGAAGCAGATACAGAAGTACGAGAAAGGCTTGAAATCTACGACCAATGCTACAATGAACTCTTGTGCATTCCAACACTCAAAGGAAGGAAATCAGAAAAAGAAAAATTCGCAGGCGCAGACTACTCTTATAGCTTAGAAGCATTTCTTCCAAACGGAAGGGCAGCGCAAGCATGCACCAGCCACCACCTTGGACAAAACTTCTCACGCGCTTTTAACATCATCTATCTTGACAACGAAGGACAGCAACAATACGCCTACCAAAACTCCTGGGGTTTCAGCACAAGATCCTTGGGCATCATGATCATGATCCACTCAGACAACAAGGGACTGATCCTGCCCCCAGCAGTCGCGGAATGCCAAGCAGTCATCATTCCAATATCCTCTGAAGAAAAAAAGAAAGACATCCTCAACGCGTGCAAACAAGCACAAAAAACACTCAAGCATTTCAACGCTTTTGTGGACGACAGAGAAGAACACACCCCTGGATGGAAATACAACGAATGGGAACTCAAAGGCATTCCCTTGAGAATCGAAATCGGGCCACGAGACTTAGAAAAAGACCAAGCAGTTCTCGTCAGAAGAGACACAGGGAAAAAGGCGTTCGTGCCGATGAAAGACCTCAAAGAACAAACAACAAAAATTCTTGAAGAGATGCAACAAGAACTTCACACAAAAGCAGAAACATTCCTCAAAGAAAACACCGTGAAAACAAACACGTTCGAAGAATTCCAACAAGCAATAAAAAACAAAAAAATAATCTTAGCTCCATGGTGCGGCCAAGAAGAATGCGAAACTTCCTTAAAAGACAAAACAGACGGAGCAAAATCACTTAACATCCCCTTCAATCAAGAAAAAATTACCGGAAAGAGGTGTTTTCATTGCAACGAACAAGCTATAACCGAAGCTTACTTCTCAAAATCCTACTAATCCTCCTGCTTACAATGGGAGTATGGCAGGGAGTAGAATACACAGGTCATACTACCCAAGAAACACTCTATGAACAAGCACTTGTCACGAGAGTTATAGATGGAGATACTTTCGAACTTTCAAACGGAAACAAAGTCAGACTCCTCTGCGTCAACGCCCCAGAAAAAGGAGAACCCTACGCAGAAGAAGCAACAGTCTACTTGACCGAGAGAACACTCCAACACCTTATCTTTTTAGAAAAAGACGAGACAAACAAAGACAAATACGGAAGGTTGCTTAGATATGTATACGATGAAAACACCAATCTCATCAACACTGAACTCGTAAGGCTCGGACTTGCCGAAGCCAAACCTTACAAGCCCAACACCAAACATTGCGACATTCTTGAACAAGCACAAGAAGAAGCGCAGCGAGAAAGAATAGGGATGTGGTCTTGAATCTAGGTTTCCTAGCAACTAAAACTTTAAAAGATCCTAATAAAAAGCTCTTGTGATGGAACTTACAGATAGACTCTACGGAAAATTTTCTGTCACTGAACCCGTACTTTTAGAACTTCTAAACTCAACATCCATACAACGACTCAAAAGAATTAACCAATATGGCATGCCTGACGAACTTTACCACATTCCAGGATTCACGCGCTACGAACACTCTCTTGGCGTCATGCTCCTTCTAAGAAAACTCGGAGCATCAATCGAAGAACAGGCAGCCGGCCTTCTCCATGATGTTTCTCATACAGCATTCGGACACGTCGTAGACTGGATTCCCTCAATTGGAAGTCAGGAAAAAGAAGACTTTCAAGACAGAATCCACAAAACATTCATTGTGAGATCTAACCTCCCTAAAATCCTTCAGAGACACGAATTAAACCCAGAAGATGTTGTAGACTACAAACACTTCTCTCTCCTCGAACAACCAGCACCTGCACTCTGCGCAGACAGGGTAGATTACACTCTCAGAGAATTTGCTGATTGGATAGATCCAGAAGCAGCACGCCTTTGCACAGAAACACTTCTTAATTATCATGGAAAAATACTCTTTGCAACAAGAGAATCATCTGAACGCTTCGGCACAGGTTACGCGAGATGCAACAGGGAACACTGGTCAGGAAGCCAAGGCATCAGAAGATATCACCTGCTTTCCCAAGCCTTGAGTATTGCGCTTGATAGCGGCATCATTACTTTAGATACTCTTTTTGAAGATGATTCCTTTGTCTTAGAAAAATTAAGAGCAGCATCACATCCGACAATCGATAGAATCTTACGAACACTTAGCAAAAAAGAATTCCATCCTGACGAAGAAAACCCACAGCTAAGATGTAAAAAGTTCCGTTACGTTAACCCACCTTATTTAGAAAATGGAATAATACACACTCTCATGGAAACAAGTCCTAGTTATAAAAAAATTATAGAACAAGACCAAGAAAGAAACAAAAAAGGAATCAATGTAAACGTCCAACTCTCAAGCTAACCTCAACCACATCACTAAGCGAACCAGCAACGGAACCTTTTCAACCCTCACAGGAACTACACGAGAAAACTCATAGCCTTTCCCGTTCCTGTCACTGAAACCGATCGTCACGTTCGCGCTCTTTCTCTTCACATACTCGTTCCCAAACGTGCTCACCACAACCCTCTTCGAGCCCTCAAGCCTCGGAAGAAACACCACCCCCTCCTCATTCACCTTAATAGAAACATTCTCCACGGGAGCCTTCACAGACATGATAAAACTCAAATTAAAATTCTCACTGTAAGCAACAACCTCAGGAATATTAAAATTCGTTATCACGAGATCAGGATCGCTCAACACGTTCACGAGAAACGCGTCTCCCACAGCAAGATCCTCATTCTCGGCAACCACCTCAAGCCTGTTCACCCCAAGCTTCAACCCACCAACCTCAAACCTCACCTCCTTCTTCTCAGCAATACTCACCTCAACAGGATTACAGGCATCCTTCAAACACACCTCAACCTCTTGGATGATATTTCCCGTATTCCTCACCTCACAAACAACCCCTACCTTCTCATACGAAAACGCGTAGTCAGGGGCATGACACTCCACAACAAGGCCTTGCTTCAACACCCGCCTATCACCCTCTGTCTCCACAAGACCGGCAGCCTCCTCACGAGAGACACCATCACCCTTCCAAAGATATGTCACGTTCGCGCTCCCAGCAGTATGAAACACATCCTCCACCTCAAACAAGGTAGCGTACCTCACTCCCTCGCTCGCTCGCTCAGGAATCCTCACAGTCCAATACACCTTCCTTGTCTCGCCAGGACGCAACAACACAAATTTCACATTCTCCTCAACAAGCTCAGGCGCCTTCGTCACCACAAGCTTCTCAGGAAGATACACTCCCTCAAGATTTTTCACAGAAACCTCCACAGGAACAAACGAGCCAGGACCAACATCCTCAACCAGAGGCTTCACCACAATCTCAGCATGCCTTCCAACAAGATCACCTCTTGAAGAAAGATCACCACTAATCTCCACTTCATTAGCACTAAACTTCGCATCAAAAGCACGCCACACATACTTAATCGAAGCGTCCCCAGAATCAGCAGCAACCTTCATCCTCACATGCGTCGGATCAATCCAGCCAAACTGGCCATACGTCACATCAAACGGAACCCAACGACCATCAAGATACACCTCAGCCCAGCCATGAGGACCCCACTTGCCCCCAAGATTGGTATAAGCAACCCCAGACACAAACCTCGCAGGAACACCAAGAGAGCGCATCATCGAAATAAACAAGTTGGTTAACTCATCACACACACCTTTTCTGTTCGCGAGCACCCAACTCGAAGGCTTCACCACATCAGCAGTCAGCGTGCTCAAATCGTACTCCACATTCTTCTCCACCCACTCCGCAACCTTAAACGCGACAACAAACGCGTCCTCCTCACCTTCCGCAATCTCCGCAGCCCTCCTCCTAATCTCCGGGGTGATGTCAATAAACTCCGTGCCACTTGTATACTCCTCAAAGGAATCCACAAGAGGAAACTCCACCTTCTCCTTAACCTGAGCAAGACCACTCGTGACTCTGATCAACCCCTCAAACCCAAACTCAAACTTCTGAGCCTCAGGCCTCATCCACTTATAAAACAAGCCACCCTCTTTGCTAATCTCAGCAAGAGGGCTCGCTTTCGGCGTTAACATCAACACCTCTGTCGCTTCACTCTTTCCGGGAAAGAACGACAAATTCGCTGTCACAAACTCCACACGACTGGCGCTCGACAACGGAAGCATCTCAAACGTCGTTTCAACTCCCACCTTCATATCCAAGGATTCGTACTCATTAAAATCACTCACCTGCGCAGACACAAGACTGGCGTATCCTAACAAAAACAGGATCAAGAGAGAGCGCTTCATAATTCAGCCTCCACATTCTCCACAAACCTGTCAAAATCAAGCACACTTACCGCGCCCCCGCACGCATGATCATGACCGCCGCCATACCCCGCCACACCCACCAACGCGGCCTCAAGCACTTTCGGAATTATCATCCAACCACAGCGCAAACTCATCTTTATCATCCCTCCCTTCTCGCGGCCAACAATAATAAACTTTTCTGGAAACAAATACACCAACTCATTAGCCAGCTCCTTTGTAAAACTCGTCTTGTTCTCAGTATACCTAAACACGAACAACTTTCCAGCACTTACCTCTTTCCTCGCAGCAGCGAGCAACCCATCATACTCCTTCTGCTGTTTTTCAGCGCTCTTCCAAATTAACCTTCCAGCATCAGAAGAACACTCAAGCACCTCAAAAGGATCCTCCACCAAAAAAGCAGCCTCCATTGACCTCTTCATGTCAGCGCTCTTGCCCTTCAATATGAACGAAAAAATCTTCACCAACTCACCAAGCCTTGTCTTGTACAAAATCTTTCCAGGGTCAACTTCTCCTCCAATGAGCTTCGGATATTTCTTCTTAAGATCAGGCAAAAACTCGGGAACAAACCAGTCAGCAACGCAACCCACAGCAGCAATCCACATTACATTCTGAGCAACAAGCCACGCAAGGTAGGTTGTAGCACACTGAGCAGCAGGATCAACTACTTTCGGATTCCAATACAGCACGTTCCTCCGCCCCACAGGAGGATGGTGATCCAGCCAAACCACAGGGGCACGCACTCCATCAAGAAACTCCTGGGTTACGATCGGAACATCCAAGACAACCACAAGATCAGGATGAGCCTCAGCAATCTTTCCCAACGCGTCCCTGTCCAACTTCGGAGACGTCTGCGCCGGCATTCCAACCCCCTTTCCACAAAACTTTCTTAACAAAAGATACGCGCAGAAGCCGTCACAATCCTTATCAAACACGAAGAACGGACGCTCGGCATTCTCCAACAAACGCCTCACTTCCTCAGCCCGCTTCTCCTCGCTCATACAAGAACATTTATAACTGATAGTATATATAATCTTTCATATGGCCTTTTTGGAAATCCTCTTTATTTTAGGGATCATCCTCGCAATCATCCTCTTCCTTAAACTCAGCAAAAATATTCCACTCAAAAAAAGAATTTTCATCGCAGCACTCACTCCCCTAACAATTATCCTGCTCTTTATTTTCATCTCAGCGCTCTTCGCCCTCATCCTTGTCGTCCTTATTCTCTTTTTTTTACTGTCCTTGCTGTCAAGCAGAAAAATCCAATTCAAAAGAAAACCTTTATAAAAACAGGGAGCGAACTTTTTTTATGGATAATATCCTTCCCCTCGCAGCTATGGAAAAATTGCTCAAAAAGTGCGGCGCAGGGCGCGTCTCAGAAGACGCAAAGCAAGCAATGAAAGAAGTCCTTGAATCCTACGGAGAAAAAATCGGTGAATACGCAGTCAAAATCGCGCAACACTCAGGAAGAAAAACCATCAAGGGAACAGACGTCAAACTCGCAGTAAAATAGCCATTCTGAATACATCTTCCAACGATCAGCGCTTCTCGCAGCAAGATCCGGGCTGTTCTTAAACAAGGCAGCAGCAAATATCCTCAATTACTTCCCAAGATCCTTCTTTGCGTTCAAACTCGGCCTATTCTTCTCCACGCCTTTGCCCTTGTACAAGTGACCACGGCCTTTCTTACCCGCAGATGTCAAGCCACGGAAGACGCGGCCAGTATGTTTCAAGACATTTAAACGAGGATCAGCCTTTACCGCCGGATGCTCAGGATCAACCATAATAACTTCAAACCAATAAGACACCCCATCCTTCCCCACTTTATAAGAATTCAACACCTCAAGATTGCTAAACCTCTTATTCGCCCGCTCCTCAGCAATCCACTGATAACTCTTGCCCATGACAAACCTCTGCCCTAAATTCCTGCTTCTCCTTCCATGACGAATCGAAGGACGCTGCTTTCCGCCGCGAACTACACGCACCCTCACAAGAACAACGCCTTTTTTCGCCCTATACCCAAGAGCCCTAGCACGGGCAAGATGCGTCGGCCTTTCAATCCTCAAAAGAACAGGCTCAGCCCGCCAATTCACTAAACGGTCACGTCTCACAGCGAGCACACTCTCAGAAGGATCCTTCACCATCTCAGATAAATATCGGTACATTCCCATCTTAATCTTGTTCTTGGGACTTTGCAATATTTTTAAAGCTTTCTAGGAACCTTCTTTATTTTTTTAAGATATGTAGAACACTAATTCCTATTTTCCATCCCAAGAAACCTTATTAATCAGCAACATTCTTGAAAATCCATGGCAGCAGAACACGCCTTCAAGGCCATCTTAGGAATCGCGCTCATCCTCGCAGGGATCTACTTGCTCGCTGCTTTCTGGTGGAGCGACTTTCTCATCCTCCTCAAAGGAACCATCCCAGTCATTCTCATCGCGCTAGGACTTATCTTCCTCCTCTTAGGTTTTGAGAAATAAATCTTTGATTTTATAATGTGAAAGAAATTACGCTCTTTTAAAAACCTTAGCGCAGGCAACAATTTTAAATAACAATCTTTAAAAAAACAACCTCTCCCAAAAAGTGATGGCCTTCTTCACCCTTCTCGAAATTTTTTACTTGCTGCTCACTGTCGCAGTCGTCGGCTTTATTTTTTCAGGCCTCACACGACAAAATCCTCTTTCTCGAAGCATATGGTTTAACTGGGAAGACCTCAAATTCTCTATGCTCGTCGCATCACCAGGAATCATCCTCCATGAGCTCAGCCACAAATTTGTCGCCCTTAGCTACGGCTTTGACGCAACCTACCAAATATGGACACTTGGGTTATTTCTCGGGGTTGTCCTCAAACTCTTCAGCTCACCTTTCATCCTCCTCGCTCCAGGCTATGTTTCCATCAGCCAAGCAAGCCAAGGAATTCACACCAGTCTCATTGCTTTTGCAGGACCAGCAGTCAACCTTCTCCTCTGGCTCGGAGCACGCAGCATCCTGCACAGCTCACGATCCTTCAGCCAAAAACAACTTCTCGGATTAACACTCTTGCGAGACATCAACAGGTGGCTCTTTATTTTTAACATCATCCCGATCCCACCCCTAGACGGGTCAAAAATCTTAGGGCCACTTCTCTTCTCTTTCTTCTAAAACAATAGAACTTTAAACTTTTACCTTTTCACCTTTTTTATGGGTATTGAACAATTCTTCAAAGAAAACGACGCACTCTTTATTGACGCATCAGCACTCACTCCACATACTAATCACACTGTAAGAGCATTTGTGGATATGCACTCTCCTGCGAAGCTCTACCTCTTTCAAACAGAATTTTCAGACACAATTCTTGATCTCGAAAAGATTCACGCTCTCCAGGCAACCTACAGAAACGCCTACTTCACCCAGGGTGTTCAAAAAGAAACACAAGCATTACTCACTCTTCTCGCCTTCGGCTACCAAAAACATAAAGGCCAGCAACAAGTTCATGCAAGAGTTCATTTCACAAAACCAAGAGGCAACACTCCACGCGCCACACGTATCGAGAATCTGCTTCTTGAAAAAAGAACCTCTGAGAGCAGTATGCCTTATACTCCTACTCTTGACTTAGTTGAGCAGATTCTTGAAACCATGCAAAACATTCTCAGAGAAATCCCTGTTTATCCACCTCCAGCTCTTCCTGCAAACGTACCGCAAGGTCTCTCAATAAACGATGTTGAACTCTTAGAAAGTCTTCTTGCCTACCTTCAACAAAACCAGCCAAAGCGAGCAGCCATCGTCACAAAAGACCAACCTCTCGCCAGGAGCTGGATCCCAAGGCTTGACGAGCTTACCAAAGAAGAACGCCTCGATATCTCACAAAGAAGCAAGATTTACCTTCTCAGGAATCCTCATTCTTATGCCCTTCATTAAAGCGAATAATATTTTATATTTTAACAGGAGAGAAGAACTTCCAACAAAAATATATTGATAACTGCTTTGCATTAAAACGTTCAGAATTCTGTATTTTTTCAAAAAGATTACTTCTGCCGCTTCTGCTTCTTCACCTCAGCCACCACCAACTCCACTCTTTTCTTTCCATGCTCAGGAGCCTCTAACTTTTGAATTTCTAGCCTCAACACCTCAATCTCATCCCCAATTCTCCTAATCGTCTTACTATTATCCTCAGGCACCATCAGCTGACCACACTCCGCACACATAAACTGATTTTCCATCGCAGCCTCCACGCTCGTACGCGTACACTTGTTCACACACAAATAAAACTGGTGGGCACGCTCACGCTCCAACCTCGCCTCAAACTGCTGCATCCTCCGCTTCTTCATCTCCACAAACGCCCGCTGGCCACGCTCGTCCACAAACGTCCAAAAATAGATATACCACCCTTTCTTCCGATCCTTCTTCCTCGTAGACGTCACCAAATTTAAACTCTCAAATTTATATAAGACATTCCTCACTTGGTTAATCGTTAATTTCACCTTTTCGGCGATCAAAAACTCGTTTAGGTTTTCCTTGCCCTTCAACACCCTGTACACTTGCAGACCCTCTTGCCCAGCTACCTCCAAGACCATCTCCTCTAGCTGTTTTTGCGTCACTTTCATTGTTGAAGAGGCTTATAAACATCCTAAGCACACCACTCTTTTTTGGGGAAAAAGGTATATAAACCTTTACATTTTCCTGAATTTTCACCCTTTAATAATAGTAAGAAACATTCTTAAAAGGCTACTTGCTAAAACCATCCAGAAAAAGGAGGACAAGTAACTCATGGCTCTTTTTGGATTAGGAAAAAAAGAAGAAAGAAAACCAGCTTCTCTCGACTTTCAGCGCTTACCTAACTTGCCAGAATTCCCCTCAGCAGAAGAAGAGGTTCCAGAACTCCCCCATTACGAGCCCACCATTCACGAGCTCAAACGCGAGGTCACCAAAGCCGAACCAGCACAGGAAGATATCCCCTTCAGAGAAAAAAGGGTCACTCCAGTCTTCTCCCACACAAAACCAGCAAGCGTTGTTCATAGCGAAGAAAAACCCCTCTTCATCCAACTCGAACACTACAAAGAAGCACTCCGCGCCGTCGACACCCTAAAAGCAAAAATCATCGAAGCAGAACGCGTCCTCAAGGCCATCGAAGACATCAGAGATGAAGAAAACTCCAAACTTGAATCCTGGAAAACAGAGCTTCAAACCATCAAGGAAAAACTTCTCAGCATCGACCAGCATTTGTTTGAAGCATGAAGCCAAAACAACGAACACCACCAAAGGCTCCAATCCATTACATGATCGCAACGCCAATTGCCCTCCGCAAAGAGGTACTTTCCGCAGCTATCGACACCACTAGGCTGCTCAAAGAATACGAAGAGTACGCAGCGCTCAAGGCAAAAAAACTCAAAACTATTAAATATCTCGCAAAAGAAATGCGCGCCATCAAAACGCTTTCCGCAGCATTCAACGACTACACCTTCCCGAGCGTTCCGCACCAAGAACCAGCACCCTTCTATGAACAACCCCAAAAGAAAGTGCTACAAACAAAACCTGTCCTAAAACCATCAACAGAAGTAGAACGCCTCAACAAAGAACTCCAAGACATTGAAGCAAAACTTCAAAGTTTATAAAAATCATGAAGATTCTCACGGAATACGACGCAGAAAACTTTCTTGAACACGAAGGATTTCCCCTTATTCAAAGAAAACTTTGTAAAACAGAAAGAGACGCATTAAAAACAGCAAAAACCTATTGTTTTCCCGTTGTCTTAAAAGCATCCTCACCAACCTTACTCCACAAAACAGAACACAACGCAGTCAGAACGAACGTCACAGAAAAAAACTTTCATCAGCACTACAACGAACTTATGAAACTCCATCCAGAAGGAATCCTCGTCCAACCTCACATCGAGGGAATACCTTTATTACTAGGCATTAAAAAAGACCCTACCTTCGGACATGTTCTCGCAGTAGGATTAGGCGACATCTACACAGAAATTTTTAAAGATGTTACTTTCAGAATATTACCCGCAAACAAAAAAGAAATCCTTAGCATGCTCGATGACTTAAAAAGCGCGCAACTCTTTCATACTTACAGAAATAAAAAGATTGATATTAAAAAATTAAATAAAATCCTGCTTACACTTTCCAAACTTCCAGAAAAATACCCAAACCTCGAAGAGCTCGACATTAACCCGCTCTTTCTTAACAACTACGAAGCAACCATTGCAGACGCGAGAATAGTCTTAGAATAAAAAACCTTTTAAAATCTTCTCTCTAATTTATTTCAAATGCAACAACCTTCCTCCTTAACAGAGATCGTTGACAGCTACGAACTTCCACCAAACTTAAGAAATAAAATCCTTAAAATCGCAACCTTTCAACTTACAGAAGCAGGAATAACTTCTTTCAATGGAACTTATGAACACATCACAGGCCTTGTTGAAAAATTCCAAAACTATCCTAACCAAATAAGCCTTGACACTCCCTTTTCAGACGAAGACGCTAGAAACCTCTCTTCAATCTTAGGAAAAGAAGATCCCAACCTTCCCCGCCCCGTGGAAGGATTCGATGATGAAGACCAAAAAACTTTCTCCGCAAGAGAAGCAGTTGACTTGCTTCAAAGCCATTTAGAACCACATCTGCTCACGGTTCTCAAAACCATCGTAGCGAGAGCGCCCTCTCTCCCTGTTCCAACAGACCAAGAACATGCCATTTACGCTCTACCAATCATTAGAGAAAAACTCCAAGCGCTCCACGACAGATACCAGTACAAAGGAACATTCCGACTACTACCAAAGCCAATCAAACATGTGGACTTTGACAGTTCGGAGATTATCACCTTTGAACGCAGAAATTTCAATGGAAATCCTCTAGCTTATTTCAAAGAACACGAAGATTTTTATCAAGGATTCAGCAGAACCCAACTTTCTGAAATAGATCCTGCCCTCTACAATACTCTCCTCCGAACAGGACAAATGAATGAAGCAATTCCCCATAGCCGTATCCAAAGAGCGGAAAGATGGCAAGAACGTTTCAATGGAAATCCTCTAGCTTATTTCAAAGAACACTCACAAAGATATGCTGGATTAACACGATCTGAACTCTACAAAATAGACCCCGAACTTGTAGATGCGCTCTACGCTTTCAAACAACTGAATGAAGCCATTCCAAGAGTTAGAAAATCTCCTCTTGGAAAGAGCCATTCTCGACAAAAATTTGCGCGATTCAATGGAGACCCTTTAGCCTACTTCAAATCACATTACGAAGAAAAATACAAAGGACTTAGCCGTTCAGACCTTCAAAGAGAATACAATCTTCTTTACCATGCGCTGCGTAAAAAAATCAATTAGCAGAAGCAATACCTTTTCGAAAAGAACGTAAAGATGCCCTCACCCCTCAAAGTGACCCAGTCAGATATTTCAAGGTTAACCCTCAAAGGTATGCAGGCGTCACCTCCCAAGAAGAGCTTATGAGAAGACACTACTACCTCTACAAAAGACTTAAAGAGACAGGAAAACTCGAAGAACTCTTTGACCCTCCACCTGAAAAACCTTCCGAAGAAACCCTTCCACTAAATAGCTTTAGAGGAACACCAGACGCGTTAACCTATTTTAAAGAACGTCCAGAATATCACAAATTAACAAGAACACAACTTTCAAAAACGGACAACGGCCTCTATCGCGCACTTCACGCTACTCACGCTATGAACAATGCAATCCTACCAAGAAGACCATATAAAATCAAAGACTTAAATCCCGCACAGGTTATAAAAAAGCCAGTACAATACAGACCATTCCATTTTGATAACCTTGAAAGCCTCACAACAGCCCAAGAAAAAGCCCTTCCCTTCGCAGGAGGAAGAGTATCCGCATATCCTTTTGATTTTAACTAAATTATTCCTTCAACTTTCCCAACACCCTCGCAACACGCTCGGGATCAAAAAAACAAGGAACATTATTCTTCTCTAACACCTCACGAGCAGACTCCACACTCTCAAAACCCATAAAACAACAAACTACAGGCTTCCTTACTTTCTTAGAAAATATAACAACCTCTCTCGCAACCCTCTCAGGATCAACCATAAACTGCGGTGTCAACACCACGACAACACCATCAAAAAAAACATTCTCTGCCAAGGCTTCAAAAACAAGACGATACCTCAGCTCATCAGCATCACCAAGCACATCAATAGGGTTATTGCCACTCCACGCTTTAGGCAACTTCTCTTTCACCTTTCGAGGCAGAGCAACAATCTCAAACCCACTCTCTCTCAACGCGTCAACAACCAAAATCCCAGGACCACCAGCATTCGTCACCACGACAACCCTCTTTCCACTTACAAAGGACTGCAACGAACAATACCTCGCAACATCCAACGCTTCAGACAAACTCTCAGCAACAAGCGCACCAGATTGTTTAAACGCAGCCTTATACACCTCATACGACCCAGCCAGGCTTCCCGTATGCGACAACGCGGCTCTCATTCCAGCATCACTCTTCCCAGCCTTCAAGGCAATCACCGGCTTCTTGCATTTTTGAACAACACGCATAAACTTTCTTCCATCGCTTAACGCTTCGATATACAACACAATAACCCTTGTTTGTTTATCCCTCTCCAAATACTCAATTACTTCACAAAAATCAACATCAGCGGCGTCACCCAATGTAACAACCTTTCCAAACCCAAGACGCTCAGCCCTGCTGTACTCAGCAATCGTACTCCACAACGCGCCACTCTGAGAAACAAGGCTTACACTTCCTTTCATTGGAGACAGCCTCGCAAACGTCGCGTCAAGATTCAAACTCGTGTTCACCACACCAAAACAATTCGGACCTAATAAACGCATCCTAAACTTTTTCGCAATCCCAACAAGCTCTCTCTGCTTTCTCACGTTTCCAGCCTCAGCAAACCCAGCAGAAATCACGATCACCGCCCTTATTCCTTTACGACCACACTCCTCCACCACCTGAGGAACAGCAACAGCAGGAACCGCGATGATTCCAAGATCGACATCCTCTTTAATCTCCAAGACAGAAGGCACAACACCCCTCCCAAAAATAGAGCCACAATTCTTATTCACAAAAAATACTTCTCCTTGAAACGCTTGCAATTTCTTCGCCAACGCGTAGCCAACTTTTCCAGGCTTGCTTGACGCGCCAATTATCGCTATCGAACGCGGATTCAAGAACGATTCAAGCACCATCTTTTCCTTAAAGGATCATGCCTTAAAGAATTATTTAAGGGTTATGGAAAAACGCTCTCCAACCTTCACAGCCTTCGCATCTTTTAATTCCAGAATATACTGCGCAGGAGGGCCTAAAACATACAACGAAAAAGGCTTTACGTTACGCTTAATCTCAACAACCTTTTTATCCCTATTCAAATACACCACGTCAATCGGAAAGAGCACAAACAACATATGCAAAGACACCTTTGCTTCTTTCTTAAAAACAAACAACAAGCCGTCCTTCTTCAACCGCTTCCGAAACATCAATCCGCGCAGCTTAGAAAACACAGACCTGCACACTTCCACATCAAACACCTCTTTTTTACAACGCACAAGCATCCTTTTTCTCTGATAAAGAACCTTTATAAATCTGAGGGCTCTGCACAAACCAATCAGGAGGCACTATTTGACCAAGAAAAATCCAGAAGAACGTTTGGAAGCAAGTCAACCCGAAATTAATATTGGTCTCATTGGACTTTACTAAGTATTTTTACTTATAAACCAAAGATGTGGACCACGGTAAGAGCACACTTCTCCTAAAACTATCAGGAAGGTGGACAGACACCCACTCAGAAGAAATCAAAAGAGGCATCACCATCAAACTCGGCTACGCAGACGCCACTCTCTACCACTGCCCAGAACACGGGGCAACAGGAAAGCAACCCTGCTGCGCCAAGGCAACACCCACAAGAACAGTCTCCTTCATCGACGCGCCAGGACATGAGACGTTAATGGCTACCATGCTCTCGGGAGCAGCAATCATGGACGGAGCACTCCTCTTAATCACAGCAAACGAGGAATGCCCACAACCGCAAACAAAAGAACACCTCATGGCCCTAGAAATCATCGGCGTCAAAAACATCATCATCATCCAAAACAAAATAGACCTTGTCTCAAAAGAAGAAGCCGTGAAAAACTACCAACAAATAAAGGCTTTTGTCAAGGGAACCATCGCAGAACACGCGCCCATCATCCCAGTGTCAGCACTTCACAACATCAACATCAACCTCATCTTCAACGCCATCGAAGAACATATCCCAACACCAAGAAGAGATCCCACCAAAGAACCACTCATGCTCGTCGCACGCTCCTTCGACATCAACAGGCCGGGAACAAGCATCAAAGAACTTTCAGGAGGCGTCCTCGGCGGAGCACTCAAACAAGGCATTCTCAAAAAAGGAGAACACGTTGAAATCTCACCGGGAAGACCAATCACAGAAAAAGGCGTAGAAAAATGGATCACCCTCAAGAGCAAAATCCTCGACATTAAAACAGGGGGAAAGAGCGTCGAGGAAGCACATCCTGGAGGATCCATCGCCCTCATGACAGAGCTTGATCCTTCTATTGTAAAATCAGACCAACTGTCAGGAACGCTTGTCGGACACCCTGGAAGGCTCCCACCCATCTGGACAGACCTCAAAATCGAACCAAAACTCTTACAACAAGTCGTCGGATCAAAAGAAGAATTAAAAGTTGAGCCTATCAAGAAAGGAGAGCCCTTAATGTTAAACGTGAACTCTGCAACAACCGCAGGCGTCGTCACCAACCTAGAAAAAAACAGAATCACGCTCAAACTCAAACGCCCAGTCTGCGCAGAACAAGGAGCAAAGATAGCGCTCTCAAGAAGGATCGGAACACGCTGGAGACTGATAGGAACGGCAACGATTAAGTGACATACTCCCAAAATAAATCCAGCTAAAGCAGGGGGTTTCTCACGCAAACCATTTTACTTAAACTTTTCCCTCTTGTAAGGTCGCTTATCCGCTAAAAGTTTAATGTATGGTTCGCTAAACGAGAATCCCCTAACCCTACAAGCAACCACCTTTAGTATGAGGTGGTCGCAATGACTAAATGTCAAAAATTAGAAATTTTTGAGCACACTCGGAAATCACAAAGATTTTCGATGAAACTATATCTGCACTTTAATCCAGAAGTGCACAAAATTGAGAGTAAAATCGCAACTGTGAGGACATCTCACCATTGCAAATACGACATCAATTACCACATTATTTGGATTCCAAAATACAGGAAGCCAATATTGACTGGAAAGGTTGTTGAAGTTCTAAAAGCAATCATTGAAGGACAATGTCAAGAGATGAGTATTAGTAATCTGGCATTAGAAATTATGCCTGACCACTTGCACCTATTCGTAGGTGCAAAACCAACGGCAACACCATTCAAGATAATCCACAAACTGAAAGGTAACACTTCAATACAACTGAGAAGATGTTTTCCAGAAATAAAAGAAGAGCTCTGGGGTGGAGAATTTTGGAGTGACGGAGGATACATCGGAACGGTAGGTGAAAGAGCAAATGCAGATATTATCCGAAATTACATTAAAAAACAAGGGCGTTCGGACAACCAATTGAAACTGGTCAACTTTATTGACGTCGAGGCGTAAAGCCCCGCAGCTTTGCTGCGATTGGGATAGCCTCGACCTAAAGTTTTACTATAGTATTTTTCTACGAAAAATAGAATTAATAAAAAAAGAGGTTGGCGTTTACTATTCTTCAAGTAGCCCTTTCAAAGCATGTCTTGTTTCGTCGTTTGGCATTACAGTTAAGAAGTATTCGCCAAGAGTTTTGTATTCTTTACCCGTTACTTCATTAACTCCTTGTAAGACATCTCTTGCACTTCTGTAATGCTCAACATTAGCATGGAATGGTAAGACACCCGCATTGTATTTTGTAGGAGATTCTAACGCTCCAACTACATTGCCCAGCTCCTCTAAATCACAAGCTAGTGGATTCTTAAACATCATTCTCATTTCTAATCTTTCCATGCAATGTAGTTATTATTAAAAGTATTTAAATCTTTCGGTTATTCACTACTCTTAAGATACGATTCCGAAGGCAAAAAATCAAATTATCATCGCCAACGACGCCTGCCAGGATGGGCATGACGCCCATCAATTCATCCCGCAGATGAAGAATGTTAAAGAGAATATTAAACTGAAAAAAGACACAAAAGTTGGTGTTGATTGTGGGTACAGCGATGGAATAAACATCAAGTTTGCAGAGGATGAAAAAATAGATTTGTACGTTCCTTCACGGGCGCAGGCGCAGGAGTTTGACGGTAAAGAGCAGAGCCTGAATCATGACAAATATGAATATGACTGGAAGAAAGATGAATTAATGGTGGATAAAGAGAGATTCAGATTTCGCGGGGAGTATGTGAGAAAGGATGGAAGAAAAATTTTTAGTTATTACAATGAAGAGCTAAAGAAGAAGAAAGATGTGCCATTCTATTTCAGAGAAAGGCTGAGGATGAGAGACAAAATGAAAGAACCAGAATCAAGAGAAGTGTATCGTCTGAGAAAATGCACCGTCGAACCGGTGATTGGAAATATCAAACAGAATCTTGGATTCAGGGAGTTTTTGCTTAGAGGATTGCAAGGAACAAGAATTGAGATGAATTTAGTAAGTATAGCGCATAATTTAGGGAAAATTTGGAGGATGAGAGGATGGATTACCGCTTAAAGTGGAGGGAATTATTTTTTTCCTTTGTGGAGAGGTGTTAGGAAAAGAATTGTGGGACGGCGTCCCCTGTTATACGAGGTCGACCGAAGGGAGAAGCGCAGCGTCCCCAAGCACCGTAGCCCGCAAGCGAGGAGCGGAGGCGTATGACGCAGGCACCGACTCGTTCGTTTTAGTTCTTTCAGTTAGAAAAATTGGGTGCTCAGTAGAAAGATTTATAAATGTTGCATATTTAACAACGTTTGATGCATAAAGTGCAACACATTACGGAGAAGGAACTTGATTTGCTTAGGTACTTCTATGAGCATCGGAAAGGTCATGTCCGGCAAGTTAAGAAAGCTGTTAAATTATCAGAACATACCCTGTTAAAGTATCTTGGTTCTTTGGAAAAGAGAAGGATGTTAAGTTCTCGGAGTGAAGGTAATTTAAAAATTTATGAGGCTAGATTAGAAAGTGCTCTCGTGAAAGTATTTTTTTCATATTTTGATTTGGAAAGATTAGACCTATTGGAATATAAACGCGGAAAAGTAGTAAAAATGTTTGTAGAGGAAGTTAAAAATCTGAAACTTCCCTATTTTGCTCTCTTGTTTGGCTCAACTGCTAAAGAGAATTATACTGCTAAAAGTGATATTGATGTTATTATTATCTTTGACGTTTTAGAAAAAGATTTGAATAAGAAAATAGATGAAATAAAAAAGAACATTTTGGCCGAAATAGGACTAACAGTGAATTATATCGTTATGAAATTAGATGAATTTTTAAAAGAGAAGGAAAATAAGCAGAATTATGCACTTCAGGATGCGATAACGTCAGGTTATCCCGTCTTTGGGAATCAACTTTATTATGAGGTGATTTTCAAATGAAAAAACAAAAGTGGGAAATTTGGGTACAGAATAGGAATGCTCTGGAAAATGATTTTAAGAATTATCTGAGAAGAGAAACCATCAGAGAGGGAGCTACCAAAATTGAGATTGAAGGTCATCTGAACAAGGCAAAGAGAAATTTGCGGTTCTCCAGAAGTGTTCTTGATGATTTGAAATATTTTTATGAGTGGTCAATCGTGGGTTATTACTATGCCGTTTATCAGGCAGGGTTGGCGTTATGCGCTCTGAAAGGCTACAAGACAAAGAGCCATATTGCGACCATTTCCATTTTGATAAAATTCTTTTATCCGCAACATCTTTCTGAAGAGGATTTGAAAACTGCGGCAAAAACAATTATGGCTGAGGAAGATATTAGGGAATTTGTGGAACTGAAGAATTATAGAGAAGATGTGACGTACTCAATTTCTGTTGAATATGAACGAGGTTTAGCTGAAAATCTGGGAGAAAAAGCGATTGATTTTGTGAATAAAGTGGAAAGGATAATTAGAGAAAAATAATTTTATTGTAAATCAACATTATGTACTGCAATAAGGTACGGAGCTTTATAATGTTGAAATACCGCCCGGTAATCTTGTTTTGCTAGATGTTCCATCATGAACAAAAATTCATCAGCAAAGATTCTATGGGAATCCCCAAAATAAGTGTCTTGCAGTAGTTCTTGTACCGTATGATCTCCTACTTTTTTTTGAGCATTGCGAGCATAAACTTCTTTCATTGCTCGGTATTCTTCTGGAGGAATACTTTTTTCTGAATCTCGATTGTATGGATGAAGCGTCATTGCTGTATGAATAACCATTTCTCCTACTTTTCTACCGCGACCTAAGAATGAAACAGTTTCATCATCTTGTCTTATTTCTAAAGTCTGGGGTTGATCCATAAACAGAATTTGAGCATAGGTCAATCCCTCAGTTAATAAATATGTTCTGCGTGAAAGTGTTACAGGTTCTCTGGTCCAGGCAGTTCCCCATTGTTCTGTTCTTTGTGTAGATGATTCATTTGGTTTTGGAACAAACTTCATTTGTAAAAGCATTTTTTCGAGTTCACTTGGCGAAGCAGAAAGAACAATTAACTCATTGTCGCCGGGAGCATCGATGCCAGTTCTATTAGCTAGCATTAGTAAGGGATCTTCTTCATATACTGTTGTTTTGAGCCAAGCAGCATACTGTTCGAAAGTTTTAGGTTGAGTCATAATCTTGTATAGTCGTGGAGCTTTCTTTATAAATCTTTCGTCTTTTTGTAATAGTTACAGTTTGGTGATTAAAGCGCCCAATTTTTCATCATAGATTTTTAACGTCGTTTCGTGTCGGTGCCGAGTAATATGTCGTATAACGTCAGGGATATACGAAGTTTTTCTGGAGCATAGCGGAAGAAAAATTTGGGTGAGGGGCGAGCCGAGCCCCGAACCGTATATCCCTTGTTATACGAGGGTGAGGACGAAGTCCGAAAGCGCAGCGTCCCCTTGAGTTGCAAACCAGCCTACTCTTTGGTTTCATCAAGAATTATTTTATCTTTAAATCCGCCCCGTTTCTCGGCTTTATCTTTACGGAGCTGTTCCAATTTTTCTTTATCAATTTTATAGAAATCACATATTGTATGCTGAGTCATAATTATTGCACAGTTATAACATAGTTGATTTTGGTGTCCACATTCAAGAGGTGAATGAAGATGAAATATACACAATGGACACCAAAATTAAGGAGATATGTTATCAATCAATGG
>Ga0209541_10003905_pt1 | contig 26928 bp, 24 predicted proteins | sample RifCSPlowO2_01_FD_184027 | JGI IMG/M metagenome (GOLD analysis project Ga0209541, IMG submission 184027) | Groundwater microbial communities from Rifle, Colorado - Rifle CSP2_plank lowO2_0.1 (SPAdes) (version 2) | ecosystem: Environmental > Aquatic > Deep subsurface > Groundwater | place... | reverse complement strand
ATTGTATCACGATTTAGACGATGTTGCACAATCCGTATATGTTTGAATTACTACAATATCGATTAGGATCCCTGTAAAAATGTGGATAACGCTCGCCCCCGTCTTTTTTCGGACGCAGCCAAAAAAAGCAGATTGAACTTGGCTAAACGGCCATTACCGCGCCTCGACAACTCCCCGCCAGCTGGCGGGTCGGTCCTCACTGTATTCAAAGGAGGCTCGGACTGAGTCTCGGCTTTATCCGGCAATACCCTACCAACTTCATCTGTTCTGCCAGATGTCCTAAAAAAGTGGGGGCTCGCTTTACAACAACTATTTTACTGTGTGAAGTGTAACGCTGCTAGCCGTGCGAACGTTTGTGAATAAGTGGGTCGGTCTGCTGAGTGCAGCCGGAGCAGCGTACGCCAGTGCAGCCGCCCCGCGTGAAGCGCCCACTTATTCATAAATGCGAGCAGAAGGCTAGCCGTTCCTACCTCTGCGGCGGAATTTTGGTTTATCCGGAGCATCGTCGAGCAATTTTTGGGCCTCGGCTTCGGCTAGCTTCTCCGGGTCGGCATTTTTTGGGATACGCGCGTTCTTTTTACCATTTGTTACATATGGTCCGTAAGGACCGCGCAGTATCTTTAGCTTGCCAAAATCAGCAATGGTTTTGTTGGCGGCCGCGCGGGTATGGGCGGCAATCACTTCCCTGGCCTCCGCCTCGCTAATGGTCAACGGATCTTTATCTTTAAGGCTGATAAATTGCTTCTCAACTTTGACGTAGGGTCCATAAGGGCCGATATCGGCTGTGATTTCCTTGCCGTCAGTCGTCTGCCCTACTCGTCTGGGGAGATTAAACATGGGCAGAGCTTGATCTAGTGTCACGGTTTCGATGGTGGTGCCTTCCGGCAGCGGCGCAAAGCGCGGTTTTGGCGCGTCTTTCTCGCTGCTGCCTGGGCTATTGCCCATTTGCAGTACCGGCCCAAAGCGGCCAAAGCGCGCTTGAACCAGTTCGCCGGTCTTGGGGTCTTTGCCGATTTCACGGGCCTTCATGGCATCGGCTCGGCTGGCGAGTTGGGATTTTTCCACCAGCGGGTGAAAAGACTCATAAAATTGTCTCAACATCTCCTGCCAGGCCCGCTTGCCATCGGCAATATCATCTAATTCCTCCTCGGCTTTGGCGGTAAAATCATAATCGACAATTGGTGAAAAGTATTTGACCAAAAAGTCACTAACAATCTCGGCTAGTTCGGTTGGCAGCAATTTAGCGCGGTCAACTCCCATTACTGCCTCTTGGGTTTGTTCTTTGATAACGCTTTTTTCCAATCTGATTTCCCGTAGTGTGCGGGCCTCATCATCCAGGTCTTTTTTCTCTATATAGCCCCTATCCTGGATGGTGCTAATAGTCGGGGCGTAGGTACTGGGGCGGCCAATGCCTAGTTCTTCAAGTTTTTTGACGAGTGTCGCTTCGCTGTAGCGCGCCGGCGGCCGGCTAAAGTTTTCCAGCGCCTGCGCGGTTTTGAGTTTCAGCACTTGCCTCTGCGATAAGTCTGGCAAGACCTTGTCATCTTTGCCGCCGCCGTAAACCTTCAAAAAGCCATCAAAAACTAGAATCTCGCCGATGGCCACGAACTTCTTGCCCTCCGTAGTCTTGGCGAAGGAGGGCTCGGGCGTAATATCAATAATTACCTCAGTCTTTTCAATCTTGGCCGGCGCCATTTGGCTGGCCAGCGTGCGGCGCCAGATGAGTTCATAAAGTTTTTTTTGCCCGGTATCGGCACCGGCACTCAATGTGCCAATGTGCGTTGGTCGGATGGCCTCGTGGGCTTCTTGGGCGCCGCGGCTTTTGGTCTTATATTGCCTAACGGTAACATAGTTGCTGCCAAAGTTGTCATTTATATATTTTTTAGCGGCGTCGATAGCTACGCCGGCCAAATTCACGCTATCGGTGCGCATGTATGTAATGTGGCCGTTTTCATAGAGCCTTTGGGCGAGAGTCATCGTTTGGCGGACGCTAAACCTTAGCCGGCGGGCGGCCTCTTGCTGCAAGGTGCTGGTCGTAAAAGGCGCGGCCGGGGATCGGCTGCCCGGCTTTTTCTCAATGGCCCCAACCTGGAAGCTGGCTTTTATAAGCGCCTCTAAAAATTCTTTAGCAGCCTTATCGTTCACCAGCTTATCTGGTAGCTCGGCTGGAACTTCTTTATCTCCTGCGTCAAAAATGGCCGTTACTTTGAAGGAACTTTCCGGCCTGAAATCTTTGACTTCCCGCTCGCGTTCGACAATTAGACGGACAGCTACGCTTTGTACCCGCCCGGCTGATAGTCCACTGCGGACCTTTTTCCAAAGAACAGGACTCAGCTCATAGCCCACTAGGCGGTCTAATACCCTTCTAGCTTGCTGGGAGTCGACCAGCTTGCGGTCGATATTGCGCGGCGCCCTTATGGCGGCTGTAATTGCTGGTTCGGTGATCTCATGAAAAACGATACGGTTGGTCTTTTCAGGTGCCAGGCTAAGTAGCGCGCAAACGTGCCAAGCAATGGCTTCGCCTTCACGGTCATCGTCACTGGCCAGCCAGATAGTCGAACCTTTTGCCGCCGCCTTTAACTCTTTAGCGACTTTTTCCTTGTCCGGCGGCACTTGGTAGGTTGGCTCGAAATTCTTTTCAATGTCGACGCCAATGTCTTTTTTAGGTAGGTCGCGGATGTGGCCAAAACTGCTCATGACCTTAAAATCCTTGCCCAAATATTTGGCAATAGTCCGGGCTTTGGCTGGACTTTCTACAATCACGAGATTCTTAGACATACAAAGCATATTAGCATACGCACACTATACTCAATTACCAATTCTCAATTACCAATTTTCATTCAAGATTCAAAATCCAATGAATCAAACTGTTTGGAAATTCAATTATTTATTGAAAATTGCCTGCCCCGTACCAAAACCTGAGCGGAGTAGTCTGCAATCAGATTATGGAGCTTCAAGTATTTGGTGCTGGGGCAAAATTGTAAATTGAAAATTACTGTTAGGTTAGATGCCAGTTCCCTGCGTCGGCTTGGATATAGCCGTTAATTTCTAACATTGTCAGCGTGCCCGAAAGAGTTGCCCCGTCTAATTTGGCCGTGGCCGCAAGTTCACCAGAGTCATGAATCCCCTGTTTAATAAGGTTAAACAGTAGCCGCTCATTGGCACTGCCGCGGAATACTTGATCTATTCTTTTGGATGGCTTGATGTTTAAGGCTTGCAAGACATCATCAACAGAAGTAACAGGTGTAGCGCCATTTTTTATCAAATTATTACAGCCTTCGCTTAAGGGACTGTTGATATTGCCCGGTACTGCCATGACGGTCTTACCCTGCTCTAGCGCAAAACCGGCGGTATGCATAGTGCCGCTGTTGCGGGCCGCCTCTGTTATAAGCAGGGCGTCGGCCAAGCCGCTGACTATCCGGTTGCGGGCAATAAAATTCGCAGGATATGCTTCGCTATCTGCCGGATACTCACTAATCAGGCAGCCGCCAGTTTCAACTATTTGCCTGGCTAAGCTGAGATGCGATGGAGGGTATATCTGATCTAAGCCAGTTGGCAGTACGGCGATGGTTAGACCGCCGGCGTCAATGGCCGCTTGGTGGGCAATGGAATCTACTCCGAGCGCCAGACCGCTGACGATAACTACACCTCTTCTTGCCAGTTCGCCAGTTAGCTGCTGGGTAACTTGCCGGCCATAGCCAGTTACTTTTCGGCTGCCAACAATAGCTACCCGCGGCTTAGGCGTCAACTCCATTGGGTGAGTGCCCAGCCAGAATAACTGCTTGGGCGGCGTATGAAGACGCGCGAGTAGCGGCGGGTAATCAGGGCTATCACGCTTAAGGCTATTGACTCTCATAAATATATATTTCCTAGTATTGACATAAGGTCACTTTTTTGCTAAAATTGCAACTCGTAAGTTCCAATTTGCGAACTTACGCACCTTATACCCCCAAAAACATTGAACATTGAACTTTGATCATTGATCTATGTTCTACGTTCAATGTTATGTGTTTAAGATTCGGTGTTAAGTTGATACCCTCCACTTACACTAATCCCACCCAATTTTTTGGTTTTAACACGAGTATAGTGCTAGCCTATGACCAAATACAATTGTTTAAGCTTAAAAATTGGGTGGGAATCTTAAACTCGAATTATTCCCTTTAACTCTACACAGCTCTATCTTCGGATGGCAGCGGGATGACACACTCAATGTGGGTCGGCGAGTCTAACGATGCTTCTTCCGCCTTTGGCGGAGGGACGGCTCGATATCTAGCCTTCGTGCAGATTATTCGATGCTTCGCTTATGGTGGGGTTGAAGGGTGTAATTTGGGCTTGAGCGTTGCTCGAGCCCGCAATGAACCTCCAGCGGTGCCCACCCCCTCTGGAGGTTCATTGTTTCTGGTGCCCAGCCATCCGTAATTTTCTGCTGAAAATTCGGTCGGCCCACACCTGCAGGTCGTCGCGACTTCGGCCTTGCGAAATGCCACCGGCATTTCTCACCCTCTGGAGGCCTTTTAGGTTTTATTGAAAATTGAAAAATGTTTGCCCCGTACTAAATCCTGAGCGGAGTAGTCCCGACGATACGTCGGGACTATGAAGCATCAAGATTTAGTGCTGGGGTAAATTGCTAATTGGAGCGAAGCAACCTAGTGCCTACTTTTTACCACGAAAATTGACCGGTCGGTCAATTTTCATGGCATTTTGCGGCCTTGTCTTTACGCTTAACCCTTCCCGCTGCACGTTTTACCATACGTAACTGTAAAGAATTTTCAGCAAACCGAAGATTCTCTGTGGATGTCTCCGGACAATCATTTGACACCTAGTAGTAAGTATAGTATAATAAAGATGTTCTTTAACAAGTTGTTCTACAACTCCTTTGAGAACGGTACTCTGTGACCAAATAGTTATTTTAGTCCTAGTGCGCCGTTCTCAAACGAGGTAAGCTCACCGCGCTCCCTATGCGCGGATCAATGAGTCAGCCTGGCGGCGTATCGAAGGAGGTCAGCCAGAAATGGCAAGCCTTTACGACATCACGAAGGGCGAGGATGTCGAGCTCTATCGCATCCTTTCCCAGGCCGGTGCCGACGCCGAGTTGGCGCGGGCGATCATCAAGCGGCCGGAGTTGGCCGCCACGATGATCGGTGCGGTACGCGAGCAGCTGGCACCGCCGCTGTTCAGCACGCCGCAGGAAGTCCTGGGGCGCTTCGCGTTCTACGCGGGCAATCGGGGCTGGCCGCTCACGAACTTCCTCAACCCGCTGAAGGAGCAGATGCCGACCGACTACGTCAGTAGTCTGAACAAGGTGCTGACGCTCGATGTCTGGCTCGGTAATCTGTCGATAACGTTCGAGGCGTTGGCCGGCTGGATCGAGTACGAGCAGCGTCAGGCCGGTAACGGCTACTGGCGCTACGATGGCCTCAAGTCCGACGGCAAGCACCTGCGTCTGCTCGATCCCGAGCGCTATGGCATTGAGCCTAGCGTCAGGTGGGTCGAGGTCGACATGCTGGCCAACTGGGACAAGGCCAATGCCCTTCGGCCGCGCGATGTGCGCGATCCGAAGACGTCGGCAGGTCTCGAAATCATGACGGCTTATGCGGTTCATCCCGCATATCCGCCGGCCATCGACTACGAGACCATCCCCGGTGCCTGGCTGCCTGGTCTTCAGGTGACGCTTCCCGGCGACGAGGCTTGGACGCACGTGCCGCTCCTCGGCTGGTACGGGGCGGACCGCGAGGTCCGCCTGAATGCCTACCGGGACGGCAGCCGCTACTGGGACTACGCACTTCCGGTGCGCAGGGAGTTGTAGGACCTCGGGACTTTGGTCCCTTGGGGCTTGGTGGTTCTTGGATTTTGATCCTCGAGCCGCCAAGCCCCGTTTTATTTGTTAATATATTTTATGGAGAGTAGGTTAATGAACAGGCGGCTACGGTTTCCTGTCACCGAAATCCGCCCGATTCTCGCAATACTACCAGAGTTTTATCCGCCTAAGGCGGATAAAAGCGCGTAGGCGAAAATTCGAGTACTCCGTGCCTTTACTGGAGATAACGAGTATCTCGCATAAAATACAGGAGCCGGATGTGTCTGGCTTCAGTGGGCTGGAAGGTAAGAGGCATATTCTAGGGTTCCCGGCGACGAGGCTTGGACGAACGTGCCGCTCCTCAACTGGAACAGGGCGAACCGCAAGGTCAACCTGAATGCCAACCGGGACGACAACCGCAACTGGAACTACGCACTTCCGGTGCGCAGGGACTGCTCGAAATGATAAAGGAGCTTTTAAAGCTCCTTTATTTAATTGATTTTAGCCAGCCGCCCAGCATCTTGCCTGACTGGTGCAGGTCAGATTCCAGTTTTAAATAGGCTTCGTTTGATAAGCACTTACAGTCTTTAGCCAGCCTGATTAATAAGCGGAGTAAATCTAGCTTAATTGAGGCGTCACTCAGTTTGGCAGCTTTAAGCGTAGTATTATTGACTGAGGCCGCGCCAATGACGGATTCGAAGAGAGATAATATCTGGCTTTGTATGGACGAGCCCAGGCTATAGCGCTCGGATTTAGGGAATTTTATAACTAACGCATGAAAGGACGAGTAAAGTTGGTAGAGGATATGGATAATCGGAACGTCAAGCGGGCTGCGGAACAACTTGTCTTGGTTCTTAACGGGGGGGGGTCAGGCTCATTTATTCTCCAAATTATGCTCCGCCGAGCACCTGTTTGCAACTTGGGAAAAATTCGCTCGGGGCAAGCGTGGCAAGCCGGACGTCCAAAGATTCGAAAGAAAACTTGAAGAAAATATTTTTGAGTTGCAAAGTGACTTGCTTCGAAGAAAATATAAACACGGTTTATACCAACCGTTCATAGTACATGACCCCAAGCGCCGGCAAATCCATAAGGCTCCAGTTCGCGACCGTCTGCTACACCAAGCTATAGTTGATTGCATTGAGCCGTATTTCGAAAAACATTTCATATTCGATAGTTTTTCTTGCCGGAAAAATAAAGGCACGCATGCTGGCGTTAAACGTTTACAGAAATTCCTGCGTCGGGCCAGCGCCAACAATACAAAAACGGTTTATGCGCTGAAGTGTGATATCCGTCAGTTTTTCGCCACGGTCGACCACGAAATCTTACTTAATCTAATTAAAGCCAAAATTAAAGACGAAGAGCTCCTTAAGATAGTTGAGAAAATTATTAATAGTTTCTGTATAAGTCCAGTTCGAGGTATCCCATTGGGTAATGTTACCAGCCAGCTCTTTGCCAACGTCTATTTACATGAGTTGGACTGGTTTATGAAGCATCGCTTGCGTGAAAGCTTTTATCTCCGCTACTGTGACGATTTTGTGATTGTCGGCGAAGACAGGCAGAAACTGCTTGAACTGGTCAAGCCGATCAAGCAGTTTCTGGCAAGTGAACTTAGCTTAAACATTCACTCCGACAAAACAACAATAAAGAGCTGGAACCAAGGTATTGATTTTCTGGGTTATGTCCTCAAGCCAGACTGTATCTTACTGCGCAGTAAAACACGCCAAAGAATGCTGAAGCGCGTAAACAAAACTAATCTTTATTCCTACCTTGGCCTTTGTTCACACGCTAATAGTTATCGGTTACAAAGGTTGCTGGAGTTAAAGCTATGGGAGCCGGATCACTAAGGACTCTAGACTTAGGACTATGGACTACGCGATAGCGTTCCGGGTGTCGTGGAACGATTTAACCTCAAAAACACTTTACAATGTATATACATTTGTATATACTAGTAAGTGGAGGCTTTATCAATGAGAACAACTACTAAAGTTAAAAAATGGGGCAACAGTTTGGCTATTCGCCTGCCCGGTTCGGTGGCTAATGCTGCCGGTATAGCCGATGATACTGACGTTGTGATAACCCAGGTCGGAAATAAGCTAACAATTGAATCAAACCAGCCCGAAATGACCATAGAACAGATGTTTGAAGGAGTAACACCAGAAATGGTAGGTGGGGAGATAGACTGGGGTCCAGATGTTGGTCGTGAGCGCTGGTACGATGAAGAGTAGTACATATCTACCAGACAGAGGCGATATAGTTTGGATTAACCTTGACCCGAGAGTTGGTCACGAACAGTCCGGCCACCGCCCAGCGCTAGTTTTGTCACCGCAGTTGTTTTCAGCTAGAACTGGGCTAGCGATTATTTGCCCTATCACTAGTCGCATAAGGGGTCTGTCTATGGAAAGAGACCTAAACGGCACCTCAACAAAAGGTGCAATACTCCCAATTCAAGTTCGCTCAGTTGATTTCACTACCCGCAGAATTAAATTTATCGAAAAAGCTCGCAAGCAGATAGTCGATGATGTAGCTAAAAAGGTTAGCCTAATTATCGGTGCTAGCTAGCACTTCCCCCCTATTGCCATAACCAGTAACCTACAACCTGTAACCTAAAACACTGTTCTTGTGTCGTGGGGCAAGGTCCCGCTAAAGATGAATTCGGTGATTAGAGCGTTTGATTCGCGTAAAACCTGCGGCAATTTTTCTTTCTCATCCTTGGTGAATTTGCCGAGTACGAAATCTGCTGCATCGGCTTTTTCAGCTATTTTATTGCCAATGCCGATGCGCAGGCGGCCAAAATCTTTGCCAATTTGCTCAATTAGCGATTTAACTCCGTTATGGCCGGCGTCAGAGCCCCCTAGGCGCGTTCTAAGCTGTCCAAACGGGATTGCCAGCTCATCATATACCGCTAACGTTTGATGGTTATAAACGCGGTAGAAATGCTGTACAGCCTGCATAGCTTCACCGCTCAAATTCATAAATGTCGCTGGTTTACATAAAATGACCCGGTTTTCGCCCAAATTAGCCACGGTCAGCTGGCATTTTAGATCTTTCCTAGTTGTCCAGCCGGGAAAATCATTCGCCGCGGCGAATTGGTCCAGTACTTCAAAGCCAATATTGTGCCTGGTGCCGCCATATTGCTTGCCCGGATTACCTAGTCCCAATACCAGGACAGTCCTGATATTTCCGATGGTGTAAAGCGGCAAAGTGACCGCAACAGGTTTTTTCTGAAACAAACCCATGGCGCATATTATGCGCCGAAACTAGGAACTAGAAAATAGAAACTAGTAATGATCCCGTTTAAGCTAATTCCTAATTGCCAATTTCTAATTGCTGGCCGCTGCGCGGCTTAGTGTTTTTCTATAAACCAGAATTTTAAGGGGGTGCCGTTAAGCGGCCATTTTTCGCGGAAGCTGCGCTCTAAATAACGCTTATAGCTCCAGTGCAAAAACTTGGTGTTGGCGCCAAAGATCTTGAAACTTGGCATATCAATATCATCTTCTTGGACCATATAACTTAGTTTTGGCAGGCGGCCCTTAAGACCTGCCGGTAGGTGATGGTTGAGTGCACTTTGTAGCCATTTATTAAGTTCGCTAGTTTTAAATTTCTGCTGGCGGTTCTTGGCTATTTCTAGCACTAGATCAAATATCTTGGTAACATTTTGGCCGCTTACCGCGCTGGTGAAAATCAGCGGCGCCCAGGGCACAAAGGCGAACTCATGGGCAATCTGGGGAGCCAGCTGATCTCTGGTGAACGCGTCTTTATCGACGCTGTCCCATTTACAGACAACGAGCACCAGCCCCTTGCCTGCCTCTTTAACCTGCCCGGCGATTTTTTGATCTAGCTGGACGTTTAGTTCACCGGCGTCCATTAGCACCAAGCCAACGTCGGCCTCCTCAATAGCTGCCAGCGCCCGCAGGACGCTAAATTGCTCTACTCCTCGCTCTATTTTGCCGCTACGGCGGATACCGGCCGTGTCCATTAGCTCGATTTCCCGCTCATGGTAGCGCACCACAAGCCTGTTAACATCACGGGTAGTCCCTGCTCTTTCTGATACAATCGCCTGCTGTTTAGCACCCAGTGCGTTAAAAAGACTTGATTTGCCGACATTAGGCCGGCCTAGCAGAGCTAGCTTTATCCGGTTGCGATCTTGTTTGATCCTGGTCCTTGGCAAGCTTTCGCTAATAGCTTCCAAAAGTTCGCCGTGGCCCCGTTTTTGGGTTGTGCTAGTAGCTATAATCGGCTTGATTCCCAGTTTCTGCCATTCGTTTGGGCCTGCAAGTTGCCCGCCTGTCCGGTAGGCGGGGCTTTTGTCGATTTTATTGACAACCAGTATTACTGGTTTTTTACTTTTTAGAGCCAGTGTCGCTACCCTACGATCTTCTTCAGTAACAGGTATGTCGGCTTCCACCACCACCACGATTAGATTAGCGCTACTGGCGGCTTCGGTAATTTGTTCCTGGATGGACAGTTCAAATTCATCCTCGGCGGACTTCATCCCCGCTGTATCTACCAGCCAGAAGTCTTTGCCTTCGAAGTTGGCTCTGGCCGTGATAGAGTCGCGGGTGGTGCCGGCTTCTTTGGCAACTATAGCCTCCCGCCGCCCGATCACGGCATTAAACAGACTGGACTTTCCCACGTTAGCCCGACCGACAATTGCGACAATAGGCGCAGGTTTACTCATAGGTGTATTTTGAGGTCCGACCTCAGAAAAAGCAAAAAGTTTTTTATAAAAACTATTAAGTTTTACCTATCTTTTTCTGAGGTCGGACCTCGCATTGAACAAAAAACACGCCCACATTGTGAACGCGTTTATTGGATTTATGCTTAATCTACATTCCGCCTGGAGGCGTCGGTGTGGCCGGTCCATCGGTTGGCGGCGTGTCAGATGGCGGTGTGGGGGTTGGCGCATCCGGACCAGGTGCTGGCGCCGGTACATCTGGCGCCGGCGCAGGGCCGCTTACGTCACTGCTGGCGGCTGCCGGATCGCTGGTTGGAGCGCTGGCAAAGTCGTTGACCTGGCTTTTAACGCTGTCTTGGGCTTGAGCAGTGCTCATCTGTCCGTCATCGGCCGGGGTCGGACCGCTGATTGGGTTGGTGTCGCCGCTTGGGGTGTCACCGGCGGGTGGGTTAGTTGGTGCGTTTGGATCTGTTGGGGGCATATTTTGCTCGCTTTCCTTATTGTTAGTTGCTTTATCGTCGGCCTCGACGCTCTGGTCGGGGCCCCGACTATCCGTCGGGGTTGTTTCGTTTTTAGTCGTGCCGCTACTTTCACCGGGCGGCACAACTTCTTTAACAACACGTACGAAATCTTCGAGTGTGACCTGAGATTTCACTAGATATTTTACCACGCCCAGCTTTTCGCCGCGAGCCTGGTCTTCGGCCTGGCCCAGCGCAGTCATCATAACAACCTTAACGTCTTTCATATCCGGCGCGGCCCGCAAGGTTTCCATCATCTCAAAACCGCTCATTTTGGGCATCATCACATCGGCGATAATTAGGTCCGGTTTTTCTTTTAAGGCTACTACCAGTGCTTCTTCACCGTCGCTGGCAATCAGGGTTTCGTAGCCTTCCGCCTGCAGGCGCATCTCAAAAATTTCACGCAGGTTATTGTCGTCTTCGACTAATAATACTTTTGCCATACTTGCCTTAATTTTATACGCTTACGTTTAAAATTCAAACGTTTATCGTTGATCTTTGAACTTAGACCATTAGTTTATCGTTAATCCTAGATCTTTTCGATCAATGTTGCCTAAGTTCAATTATTGTTCGACGTTCTTGGTTCTATGTTCAATGTTGTTCTAACGGGCTGACTACATTGGCCTGGTTTTTCTGCATCTCTAACGCCTGCTGAGCAGTTAACCGCGGTAAGTTAATAAAAAAAGTACTGCCTTTGCCAATTTGGCTCTCCACCCAAATGTGTCCATTAAACATCTCGATTGTCTTCTTGCTGATGAATAGACCCAGGCCAGTGCCGCCGACGGTCCGCGTCATCGAGCTGTCTACGCGGTAAAATTTTTGGAACAGGTGCGGAATGTCCTCTTCCGGTATGCCGGTGCCAGTGTCGGCGACCTGTATCTGTACTATTTTATCGTCACCGGTTAACGACACTGTAATAGATCCTTGCTGAGTGTATTTAATGGCATTGTCGATCAAGTTCTGCATAACCTCACGTAAACGGTTAGCGTCAACGAAAGCATAAAACAGGGGACGTATCACCTTGCCGCCCGTAACTTCGTTCTTGCTGCTGAGCTGGAACCTAAGCTCTAGACCGTTTTTGCGGGCATTAAAGCGGCCGGCGTCGGCCGCCTGGGCGACGATTTCGCCAACTTCCACGACAGTCGGATAACTGGCTATGCGGCCTTCTTCGGCCTTCGAACTGGTCAGTAAGTCTTGAAACAGGACGCCGAGATGCTGGGTGGCGGCGTGAGCTTTGTCCAGGTAGCTTTTGGCGTGGGCGTCAATTTGGGATACTTTTGGGTTGAGCGCTAAGGATAAATAGCCTTCTACGGCCGCTATAGGCGTGCGCATTTCATGCGACGCGGTATTGACGAACTCGCTACGTCTGGCCTCTTCCTGTTTTTCTATGGTGATGTCTCGAAAAACACCAACCACGCCGGTGGTCCTGTTGCTGTCTGGCCTAGCCATGGGCGAAACTATCAAAGACACCGGTACCAATTTACCACTTTTTGTTCGTAAGTAGTTCTTGCTGTCGCGGGCGGCCTTGCCGCTCAAAAGAGCCTGCGCAAAGGGGTTAGTTTGCGGTTGCAGCTGGTTGCTATGCTCGTTTACCAGCTGAAGGACACTACTATATTCCAAATTTAGCGCTTCGCTGGCTGGCCAGCCGGTAATCATAGCGGCAGCCGGGTTAAAAAAGCGGATTATATTATCGGCGCCCACCATGACCACACCGTCTTCAATATCATTGAGAATAAATCCGGAATTCAGGCTTTGGTCTTTAGCCATGCCTTTGCTGGCGCCACTGTCTTGGCCGTCCGTTTTTTTGCGCTTAAACCACACGTATTATGCCCACCTGTTTCTATGATAATTCTGTGCTAACCCAGTAGTAAACTTTCGAGTCCTTCGGAAGTATTCGCAATAGGCGAATAGTCTCGAAAGCTCACTACTGGGCCAATGCTTCCATTATCTGTTATTCCCCTCTCTTTTGCAAAACCCCCGTCTTTTTGCAAGTTTTGCAAGGACGGACCTTGCAGAAGACAAAAATGTTGCATAGTAAGTATTAGCGAGAGCTCGAAGAACTTGTATCTCCCGAAGATTAATTTCGGGCATGCGGAGCGTACCTGAAGCAGATGTAGTAAAACAGTCTGTCCTTGGGTGCCTTTGGCTGTTTGACGAAGTTAATATGCCAGTGGCATATTAACGAGGAGTTCCAAAGTCAAAGACTGGTTTTATCTACAGCTGCATCAAGTGAGCGAAGCCGCCCGAGAGGTTTTTGCCTACTTTTTGACGGCCCAAAAAGTAGGAAGGTTTTAGTTCTTTTCCAAAAGAACATTTATCCTATGCTCTGTTGAGCAGCAGCTCAAAATATCTGGTGCTGCCAAACGGTATCTTTTGTTTGACCACGTCTTTGGCGGCTAAGCTGCTGGCGTAGGTAACAGTAAACTCGCCAAACTGGCTGTTTATCTCATCTACCGCTTGCGTCAGCCAGACTTCCCTGTTGACTTCGTCAAGTAAGCTGACTTGGTTCATATTGGAAGGCTCCAGCGCGTAGCAGGAAACGGCTATCATGCGCACCCAGTCACCGCGCGCCTGCCCGCCGAAGCCTTGGCGAAGGTGGGGGCGTCGATTAAAAAGCAAAGTTGCCCGCCGGTAGACCTCGGCGTTGGAAAAGAAAGTGCTTTTAAACATCCGGCGCTCGTACCAGGAATCACCGCCGGCATATAGTAAGTAAATATAAATGCCCCGGGCACACAAGCCCTTATAGCGCAGCTTCATGGCCGTGGTCTCGCAAAGATAAGCTAATCGTGAGCGCAAGGTTTCTTCGCTCGGCTGCATATCGTCCAGCACATATTGGCGGCCAACGGTTTTAACGCTGGACTCAAAATCATCGACTTCGTAACCGCGCAGCCGCTGGTACCAGTCCTCGCCGCAAACGCTCTTGAAAACATGTCTTTTCAGCAGATCTGCCGGCGCGTCCAGAAAATGTAAAGGTGTATAAATACCGCAGGCGTTCAGCCGAGCCTGGTTGCGTTCGGCAATGCCGCTTAGATCTGTTAATTTTAGCTCAGAGAAGACTTTTCTAAGATTTTTATGGTCAATAATGTCCAAGCCGTCAGGTTTATGCAAGGAGGCGGCCGTTTTGGCTAAAAAACGGTTAGGCGCAATACCAATATTGCAGCTCATCCAGCACCCTACCTCTTCCTTTAGGCGGCGCTTTATCTCATACCCGATTTCTTTTAACGAGCGGGTGTTTACGGTTCGGGTTGTGCCTTCAAAATTAATAATCCCTTCATCAATGCTCTTCATGATAACGTTGGGAGAATAAGACTGCATGATACCCACAAGGATTTGATAGACGTAGTGGTACTTGGGCGGGTCAGTTTCCAACATGATGAGATCTGGCGCCAAGATTTTGGCGTCGCTAAAGGTCATACCAACTTTGACCCCCAAAGCCTTTGCTTCATAACTGGCAGCTACCACGCAGGCGTTTTTGGTCAGGCGGTTAGTGATAGCGAGTGGTCTACCGCGTAGCAGTGGCCTGGCCTGCTGCTCCACCGTTGCAAAGCAGGAATTCAGGTCAATATGCATCACCAAAGGCTTAACCTTGTTGATAGAAAGCTCTAGTTTAGGATGCGGCATAGCTAAAAATTTTCAAACCTCCAATTTTCAATTTTCATTCAAGACCCAATTACCAATGGACCAAACTGTTTGAAGATTGAATTTTAAAAATTGATTGCCCGTCCTCCGCAGTTGCGGCGCAACTGCTACGGAGGATGGATAAGTTGCAAAATTGTTAATTGGAAATTAGTGAGCGGTAGCTGCAAGCGTGGATACGGCATATTTTTCGTCCATCGGCCCGTAGGCTTGGTCGGCGATGTAGATTAGCTTCCAGCTTAGCTGCTCGGCGTCAAACTCTAGCCGGTAGTCGGCATTGCCGTCGGTCATGTCAAACACATGTATCATACGCTGGCCTTGGTGTGTCGGGTGGCGCAGGCCTTGTTCGGTGAAAACTACGCTCTTGCCATCGTATTCCATTTTTTTCGGAAAGCAGCGCAGTCTTTTTACGCCCTGCCTAAAGTAGTAAGCTACGATATTTACGTCTTTGTTGATTTCGACTACATTTTCCATCACATTTTCCTCCTAATTGCTTATTGTTCTCTGTTCATTGTTTTTGATTTATAAAAAGAAGACCAGACACAAAAATTGATGTCGGCGAACGGCTTTTCGACCAGCTGCTGGGTAAAAACTGCTAACCGTTCATTAGAGTTTCGTGACCAGAAGCAAAATGCGTTTTTGGGATCGGCAGGGACAATTGTGTACCGCCCTGGAGTGTGGCCGCCGAAATTTCTCTGAAATTTTTGCGGCTAAAATAGTCTGCGAGGAAGAACCCATTCGACAAGCTCAGGGAGCCCTCACATGGCTAATTTAATTCTACGCCAACCCGCTTCCGCTTTGCAACCCCACCAGCAACTTGTTGCAGGTGGGGCAACTCCCCATATGCCCTTACTTGGTTTTAGATTAAAATTAGTGCAATATGTGGATACTGCTAGGCTTGATATCAGCCTTTACTGATGCCTTTGCGAATGTCTTGGCCAAATATAACACAAAAACTTTTGACCCGATGGTCGTCGCCTGGGCATGGACCGCTTATTCCCTGATTATTCTGATTCCAGTAATGTTTCTTGTGGGCATCCCCCCGCTTGACGCAACTTTTTGGCTTGCTTTTACGATAAGGACTGTCCTGGATGTAACGGCACTGATTCTCTACGTCAAGGCTCTTAAATACACTGACTTGTCACTTAGCTTGCCCCTGCTAAGCTTGACGCCACTTTTTCTGCTGTTTACCGGCCTTGTTATTAACGGTGATTTTCCCGGCCCAGCCGGAGTTGTGGGCGTGGCGGCCATTTTGGTGGGGACATATTGGCTTTACTCTAGTGGAAAAGGTAGTTTTTACCGGCCATTTTTAGCGATATACCAAAACAAAGGAGCGTTTTTGATGCTAATTGTAGCTGTGCTATGGGGATTCACCGCCCCGCTCCATAAGGTCGCCATCACTCACTCCAACGCCTATTTTTATACCGCCTTCGGTTCACTAGTCGTGGCTCTTATCCTTACACCGTTGGCAGCCTGGTCGAATAGACAGGATTTTCAAAAGGCTTTACGGTTCAAGAATTTTACCAAAGTGGCGCCTGTAGGGGTTGTGGGTGGAATTAGCGTATTAACCCAGATGATTGCACAAGGTATGGCTGCTGCCGTGCTAGTCTTATCTGTCAAGAGGACAAGCATTGTGTTCTCTTCGCTTATGGGCGGATATTTCTTTGGCGAGCCGCTCAAGAAACGAATCGTACCGATCTGCTTAATGGTTCTTGGGGTAGTGTTGATCTCTCTGTCTTGGATATAACGAGTTTGCGCTTGACAACGCCAAAATTTACAAAAGTAACCGATATATTAATTGTGACATGGTGACCCTTACGGGACTCGCCCTGTCATTCGACAGGACGCCATATCGGATGATATGGCGAACCCATGTCAATCTGGATGACCCAGCCCTAAATTATCTATTTGGTGATCCCAAGGGGAGTCGAACCCCTGTTGCCAGGATGAGAACCTGGTGTCCTAACCACTAGACGATGGGACCATTTAGGGCTGGGCTAAACCGCTAGACGAAGGGGCCTCGAATTACATTTTACATTTAACAGATAACATTTTACATTAATTTAGCGTTTACCATTGAACAGACAATAGAAATTAGAGAATTGATAAATGAAAATTCAATGAAAATTGCCTGCCCCGCATTAAATCCTGAGCGAAGTAATCCCGACGTATCGTCGGGATTACGCAGCATCAAGATTTAGTGCTGGGGAAAATTGTAAATTGAAAATTTCAAATATTCACTAGGGTGAATATTTGACTTGCCCGTCTTTTACGGCACTAAACCAGGTTTGGCCGGCATTTAATTTAATAGGCTGGCCATTCGCGTCTTTGAACTCAATTTGGCTGGAGCGATCTGTCTTACTCCATGTACCCTGCACCACAAAGCCATCTTGGAATATGTACACAGTTCCACTGCCGGTAACGCCGTAATCGCTGTGGCCGCCGCCATCAACAATGCTGTAGGACATAACCATCGCAATTACTACCTTGGGCGCTAATTGGACGCCTGTTTTATCGCTTGCGGAACTAGTGGAGATATGCGCTCCGCCCCCTTCACTGCGGCGGTAGAAATTGTACGCCGGGTCGTAGTCGTAGTGGACATTGTAGGCCACGCTGGAAATGGCCAGATCGATTGTCTTGGCTGTCGGAGCGGCCAATTTTTGATCAATTTTGCGCGGCCAGGCAGTAAAGGAACTACTGGTATAACCCTTGGATTTATTAAGCTCGTCTAATTTATCAAAACTGGTATAAACGTTATGAGGCGCTGGCCGGCTGCTTTCACGCCAATAACTGCCTGCGTTAAAAAATTGGTCCAAATCTTTGCCGCCGTTTCTGATTTGTGCCAGTGCCTCAGGACTACCGCCCACGTGCGCGATAGATGCGTCGAAACTAGCCGCCCAGTCAATGTAATATGGCCGCAAGCTGCGTACCGGCCCGACATAGCCCGGCCGCGCCTCCTGGTATAGCGTGATAAAGCGGGTAATACCGCCCTCGGCTATGGCCTCAAAAATAACTCCGGCGTCAGCAATGCCCGATTGCGGACGGGCGTCTGGGCTGTTTTCGATCATTATGGCTGTAACTGGCCGTTTAGCCAGCTCCGGGTCCACCGGCGTGCCGGTTAGCGGCGACGGGACAGTTAGAACCTTTTTTTTATTTTTGCTGATATCTATTGAAGGGCTAGACTCTCCGCTAAGTAAACTGCGGGCGGTCAAGCCCCCGACCGCCACAACTAACAAAGCGGCAAAAATTACGATAACCTTATGCCTTGTTCTAAGCGAGCTCCACTTGCTGCGCGGATCTAAAAAGTGGAATTTGGAGCGTTTGGGGGGTTTGGGAGGCTCGGAACCAGCCGGTCCAGCCGGCGGCAGTCCACCGGGGCTACTAGATGTTTGTCGTCTATTGAGCGAACGGTGTCTAAGAGCCGACGGTATCTTAAAGTTAGGGTCTTGGTTTTGCGGTTGCACCAAAATATTATAACACGAGCGTTTTAGAGGGTTTCGCGGGCTATTTGAAGCCGTTTGAGAGCTTTTTCTTTACCGAGTGTCGCTAGCGTACCAAAAATTTCTGGCGACACAGCGCTAGCAGTTACAGCGATACGGATAATCGGGAAAAGAACAGCTGGTTTGGTGTCAAGTGAGTCCAGTAACCTGTTCAGCCGGTTTTGGATATCACGGGGTGAAAAATCACTTTTGCCCAGTTCTTCAATTACTGACCCCAGATATTTGACACAGTCCGGCGGGCTTTTTTGCAGCTGTTTATCAACCGGCTCTTTATAAAGTTTTAAAACTTGCTCAAGCTTTGGTTCGGCAAAGAAAAAGCGCGTCAACTGTGGCAGTTCGGCCAGGTATTTTAACCTTTCCTGCACCAGCTCCAGTACAGCCTTTTTATAATTTTCATCTGCACCTTTTGCCTCATCCGGCCAAAACCCTTCTGCGCTCTTAGCTAAGGACTCTAGGCTCATGGCTCTTATATAGTGTCCATTCATCCACAGTAAGCGCTGCTCATCAAACCGGGCGCCGCCACGCTGTACCCTCGATAGGTCAAATTTTTCGATTAATTCATCAGCCGAGAATATTTCCTGCTCCGTGCCGTCGTTCCAGCCCAGCGTCGCCAAAAAGTTAATAAGCGCATCCGGCAGGTAGCCTTCCCGTTTGTAATCTAAAATATCCTTAGCGCCATCACGTTTTGATAGCTTCTTCTTTCCATCCGGCCCCATGACATATGGCAGAGTGGCCAGTTTTGGCTTCTCAATTCCCAAGGCTTCGTAAAGGTTAAAAAACTTTGGCACAGACGGCAAAAACTCCTGGCTGCGAATAACGTGGCTGATGCCCATTTCGTGATCGTCGACAATATGGGCAAAATTATAAGTTGGGTAGCCGTCACTTTTCATGATTATGAAATCATCGATCGCTTCTGGGCCTGAAGCTAAATCGCCCATAACTTCGTCCTGCCATTTATAATCCTTTGGCTCGGACTTAAAACGCAGCGGTATACTGCCGTCCCAAGTTGGAGTTTTCGATGGCCGGTTTTCCCTGTACAAAAACGGTTTTTTGGCGGCTTTCGCCTCTTGTCGCAAACGGTCAAGTTCGGCTTCGGACGTCGGGTCAGCGTAAGCCCGGCCGGACTTAAGCAATTTCTCGGCCCACTTCTTGTAAATATCCAGCCGCTGGCTTTGGCGGGCTGGAGTTTCATCTGGCGTCAGGCGCAGCCAGTTTAGGCAATCAAGAGTATGCTGTTCCGACTCCTTGACGTGGCGGGTGCGGTCAGTGTCTTCGATACGCAGTAAAAACTGTCCGCCGGCTTGTTTGGCAACTAGCCACGCAAACAAAGCTGTCCGGACGCCGCCAACATGCAGGTAACCCGTTGGGCTTGGCGCAAACCTCGTCCGTGTCTTACTCATAACACTAGTATAAGCACAGACATCTTATTTGAGTACAGTTTCGAGCGAAAGCCGAGCATCGGAGCGCAGGCGTACTTCAGTTACGGTGAGCACCGAAGACGCAGGTTTTCGCCGAAAATGTGCCAAAGAAGTGTCTGTGCTGCTAGTCGCAGGCGTTCTTGGCCGCTTCCAAAAGTTCTGCGACGTTGAGGCCTATGCCTTCCACGCTGATGGTATTACTGCCCTTTGTGCAAGCTGCGGTACTTTTGTTTTCATCTTGCGATATCACATAAGTTTTATCCTGGTCCTGAACGGTTTGGACCTGGGTACTGGCGGTTGCATTTGAAGTGGTGGCAGCTGCCAAAGAAGCCAGTGGTTGATTGGATAGCCTCTCTGTTACGGTGTATTTTTTGGAGCTATCGGTAGTTGACAAAACAGTGATAATGACGGCGTTCTCAGCTGCTGTGATAGGTCCGATCTTATAGCCGGAAATTGGCGCTGGCAAGCTGGCATTAACATGAGCTTTGGCGGCCGCCAATTTTAGTGAAGCTTGGGGTACCTTGCGCCACACAATGAACCCAACTACGCCAGCAACTACTAGGACTGCCAAACAAATAGCCAGCCATTTTGGCACGTGGCCGAACAACTTGCGCCGGCTGCGTGCCCTTTTGTCTAGTAACTTTTTATGGGCGTCGGCATGGGCTAGGGCGTAATCGAGCAAACGCTCTAGCCGATGATGCGAAGTTTGGCCAATAACTGTGGGCAGAGCCACTGAAACAGCTGCACTGCGGTGTGAACGGGCGGTTTTGGACGACGACATAACCTCACCGCTTTTAGCCCCGGAATAGCGTGAAAAAGGCAGCAGACCAAAGCGCTGGACTTTAGAATTTTGGGCAACGCCTGCGGCGCGGGAGGCTCTGGCGTGGTCAGGCGACAAAGTACGGGAGGCTATTTTATCTTCTGACTTGGCCCGGGCCGGTTTTTTGACGACAGAGCGCATCAGTGTCTTGGAGCGATCTGTCTTGCGGCGCCATGTACTGGTTGGTGCATGGCGACCTAGGGCATGAATAGAGCGCCTCACAGCGCTCTTTTTAATGGCTCTAGCGGGTTTAGTAAAGCCGTCAATTGTCAGGTTACCGATGGGGTTTTTAATATGCTGGGCGGCTTTTTTGGCTGCTCCGAGGAGTCTTCCACTTACCGCGTCATAGCGGTTGCCATTGATTTCTATAATGCTAGGTGTTTTACTCACTAATTCAGATACCCCTAAATGTGGTATAAAGCTCATGATACTCCGAATACAATTCTTATGCAAATGCTTATGCTCAGTAAATGGTGAATTGCTTTAGGTGTTAAACTAAAAGCTGATGGATTTCTTAGACCCTCGTAAGCGCCGCGCCCATACCATAAGATTGGCAATCGGTTATTTTTTAACCGCCGTCGCAATTGGCCTAACATCTGTAATTTTGGTTTACGGCGCTTACGGTTACGGTATCAATACCAAGACTGGCGACATTATCCAAAATGGCTTGGTGTTTGTGGATTCAAAACCTGGCGGAGCCGACATTTACCTCAATGGCCAAAAGAACCAATCCGCGACGGGGGCTCGGCTAACATTGCCGGCTGGCAATTACGAACTTTTGATTAAAAAAACCGGTTACCGGGATTGGAGCCGCAAATTTACTCTCGACGAACATAGTATCGTGCGTTATACGTACCCCTTCTTATTCCCTGTTAATTTACAGAGCCAGGCCCTCAAAACCTATGATGCGGCTCCTTTAGTCGTGACCCAAAGTCCTGATAAGCGTTGGTTACTGGTTGGGGCGCCGGTTGTCGGCTCAAAAGATATCACCTTCGACGTCTTTGACACCACAAAATTGGATCAACCGCCAGTGGCGATATCTATGCCGGCAACGCTTTTGGGCGGCAATGGCGAAGGCCATGGTTTTAAGGTCGTGGAGTGGGCTTCGGATAATAACCATTTACTACTCGCACATAATTATCAAGGAGGCAATGAATTTATAGTTTTTAGCCGGGTAGACCCCGCCGCTTCATTTAACGTTAATCGCATCTTTAACCTTTCGCCGTCGCAGGTTGCCCTTCGCAACAAGAAAGTTGACCAGCTCTATCTTTATCAATCAGAAGGCGGCTTTTTGCAAGTGGGCGATGTGGCGACGGCCACGCTCGAGCCGCTTCTGACGCATGTCTTGGCTTTTAAGGCCTACGGCCCCGATTTACTGATTTATGTAACCGACCAAAAGGTCGCTGCCGGCCAGGTAATGGCGCGTATCTGGGAAAACGGCAAAACTTACCCGCTCTATACTTTCTCGGCCGGTAATAAATATTTGGTTGACGTTTCCCAGTTCCAGGGAAATTTTTATTACGTGGCCGGCAGTGATATGGCCGACCGCATCAACATTTATAAAGACCCCCTCAGCGGTATTAAAAATCCGGAGACCGCCAAGGCTATCCCGCTAATCTCTCTACCCGATTCCGGTGGGCTGAAGCTGGATTTTTCCGACAATGCCCGCTTTATTAGTGTGCAGGCCGGCCAAAAGTTCGGAGTTTATGATATAGAAACGCGCTCGCGTTACCACTACAGTCTATCGCCGCCGCCTTCAGGTGAGATGCACTGGATGGACGGCCACCGCCTGATTGGGTTCTCGGGCGGGTCCATTATCGCCCTTGATGCAGATTCCAATAATCAGCAAACACTGGTGCCGGCAATTGACGCAAACAGCGTTTTCTTCGATAAAAGCTACAATCAGATGCTGGTCTTAGCACCTTCCAGCACAGGCGTTGTCTTGCAGCGCACAGATTTACGAGCAGGAACAGATCTCCCCAAACAGTAGATTTTAGAGCTTAGATCTTAGAAATGTCTGAGATCGGAGATCTACAATCTGAGATCTATCTGGAGAGCCAGCTCCAGATTCGGGACCACAGGCTGGGAGCATTACTCGGCAGTATGCGTGGTTGAGGCGTGCTTTGGGGCGCTTGGCCGCTGTTTGTGCTGGGGTCGGGGCTTATCTGCTCGCCTACAACAACTAAGCGGTTAAGGCTGGTACCCGGCGGATCGCAGGTAATCAGCGAGACCGTTGCCGGTTTATCACGCGGTCCCAAAATCGCCACGTTGGTTGGCTCAACGATTTCCCTGAGGTAAACCTGGTAGGTATAACGTTTGCCGTCTTTTTGTAAGTAAAAAGTATCGCCGACTTCCAGCCGGTTTAAAAGCACGAATGCAAACTTGTATTTGCCCTTATTAAAAATATTGTTGCTGGAATGGCCGACTATGGCCAGATTTCCATTTTGGCCCGGCAAAGCCGTGTTCGCATAGTGAACCACGCCGTTTTCCAAGGCTTTTTGAACGTCGTTTTCCTCGATAGAATTGACGCCGTAAACAACTGGTATCTGCACGTTAATTTTGGGAATAATGATCTCCGGGTTGGTGCCGATTGCAGCAGCTTCACTGATAAGTGGTGTGTTCGTTACGCTGCGGCTAGGTTGGATAAAAGGCGCGATGAAGCGTTCGTTAAAAAACCCAAATAGGACTATCAGTACCGCGCCGGTGCCGGCGGCCAGGCCAAAAAGCAGTGATTGCAGCTTTTTTTGGGGCTGGCGTTTCGCCGGCCGGCGTGTGTTTTTTATTACGCGACTTCGTAGCTCACCCAGTGTTTTACTAATCGGTTTTATGGCTTTTGGCGTGTAGTGTTGGGACTCTGCTGCTTGAGCAGGCTCTGGCATAGGAACGTCTGGCAACACTTGCTCCGACGCCGCAGCGAACTGCGAGGTAACGGCATGCATTTTATAAAACTCGTTCCAGACCTCGTGTTTTTCTTCGTCGGCTAGATTCTGGTAGTATTCATGCCACTCGGTCTGGATTTGCGCTAAGCTCTTACCAGAATTTGTTAAAGCGTTAACAAATTGCTGGTGAATGGAAAACTTGGTCGTCGGGCTTAGTTGTTCAACTTCTTCGGCTTCCTGGCCGGCGTCTGGCTCACCGGTGTAGGCGGCCTCAATTTTTTTACGGATTAGATCAGCTGCCAGACTTTTATCGTCATCCGGCTGCGCCGAGTACTGCCCAGTACCCGGCAGCGGCAAAGCCGCATCAAACTGGTTCTTTTTTTGCTCGTCATCCATCCCGTTAGAACCCACTTACCTTATAACCATAAGTGAACGTTTGAACACGTGTGTATGTTTCAAGACGCATATCAACATTGTAGGTCTTTTGGGTTCTAACGGGATCCATGAATTAGGCTATGCTTTATTGTACAATACCTCTGTCACGGGCGAGTGGCGGAATTGGTAGACCTGCCTGCCGGCAGGCAGGCGTGCGGGACTCACCCTTCGACTTCGCTCAGGATGCCCTATCGGATGATAGGGCAAAATCAATTACAATATTTATGCATCTAGAATGTGCCGGGATGGCGGAATTGGTAGACGCGCGGGACTCAAAATCCCGTGTCCGCAAGGATGTGAGAGTTCGACTCTCTCTCCCGGCACCACAATTGTCTTACAAGTTATGAGAATAAAGTACCTACAGCGGCATTATGTGTGGCATCAAGCTCGTCAATACCCTGCTCGGTGACATTCGCAATATCCATATTTTCCAACGCGCTGATTTTACGCCGTAAGGCATCCAAAATTCCGTTATATTGTTCTGAAGTCAGATTACTAAACATTTCTGGTCGATTCTCAAACATGCTTAAACTTGATTTTGTATCTGCTACTCTCTGTTGCCTTAATAAAACTGCTCTGGGATTTGGCGGCATATTACCTTCTCCTAACTCTACTAGTAAGGCTCTGAATCTAGCTTCTATAGCTTCAGGAGACATATCACTAAATCGCTCACAGGAGTCTAGCTCAGCTAGCTTTGCTTCTGCCTTACGGACTTCTTCCTGGCGCTGAGTGGGCGTAAGTGTAAAGTGTTGTGCTAGGAGGTACTGATCTGGATTTCTGAGCATTTTTATATGACTACGCAAGTGCACTCTTTCGGACTCTAGAAGTGCGTCTTCTAAAATAGCTCGGTCAAAATCGCTTAGATCACCAGAAGTTGATTCAGGTGATTGATATTTTGGTTCGCTCATAGATGTTTAATTCTTAATGTAATCATAAATGGCTGTCGATAAGGCTTCAAATGTTTTACTTGGCTGCTGGAGCCACCAGACGCTAGCGTAGGCAGCTAGTTCAACTTGCCAGTTTGATTCTTGGGGTGCTGGCGTGGTACTGACCTGTCCGCCGCTGGCTGCGATAAAATTACCGGCTTGTTTGGTAATGATTGCCCAGGGGTTGCCAGTCGTCCAATCATGCAGTAGCTGGACAAGATCAGCCAGCATCATGCTGTGCATCACCGGAGTTGTCGGACGGTTATTTTTAGCTAACTTCTGCAGTTTACCAAGATTCATAACCGAAGATGTACTTGGCCGGTTAACCAAAGGGCTATTTTTATCCAAAAAATAATCCAGGCCGTCTTGGGCTATCGTTACTTGCCCTGTATATTTATTTATAAAACTATCCAGTAAAATTGCCGTTTCAGAATTCCGTCCAAAGTCGCCGGCTAGCAGTACCCCGTCTGCCCACTGGGCGCTATCCAGTATTTGGGCTAGGGCTTTTTTACTAAAGCTGCCGCTGAGCGTACTCGGTGCGAACTCGGCCTCAGGGATTAACTTACCGACAGTTTTTTGAATTTTATCAGGTAAAATTACCCTGGCAGTTCCAATACCAGCTTTAACGACGGCGCTATAAGCTGTCCCTGGCGCGGAAAAACCATGCAAATTACCGCCGACGATCAAAAGTTTGCCGGCCCGTTGTTTGTTTTCCGGCCGGCTCCACAAAACATCCTCGAACAGCGGCCCATCAGTCTGTTTTAGCCAATACGTATCTTCCATCTTGTTTCTTTAGTTCGTAGACTATATTTTTGCGCTCAATGACTATTTTCCAGCCTTTGGTTTTGGCGTGTTCAAATAGATTTCGTTCGGGATTAAAAGCAATTGGCGTCTCGACCATCTCCAGCATGGAAATATCACTAGCTGCGTCGCCGACTGCGATACTGCCAGCGGTGTCGGCGTGATGTTTGTCGATTAGTTCCCGAAGGACCACGTGCTTGCCGCCCAAATGGGCTGTCATCGCCCCCGTAAACTTATCACCTTCATGCTCGTAAATTGTTCCGACGCAATCATCAAATCCGTAATGTTTGGCAATTTTACTGACAATTTCCATCTGTGAGCCGGAAATGGCAAACAACAAATAACCATCTTTTTTGAGTCGTTTTACAAGCTCCCGCGTGTAGGTATAAACCTGGTCTTTGTATTCATTAAAAACTGCATTAACTGCTTTTTTAAAATCTTTATAGCTTAGATCCAGCAGCAACTTTTCATAGGTCACAACCAGCTCTGATTGATAGGCGCTAAAGGCCTCGCCGTGGGTACGTCGTTTCCATGCCATCCGCGCGTCGCGAATAGATTGGTAAGTGTTGGCATCAATCAAACCACGCTTGGCCAGCGCGTCAGCGATAGCGTGGTAGAGCTGCCACCGTATCAGCGTCCCATCTATGTCGAAGACAGCAAAAGGTCTCCTTGTGCTCATATATCTAGTGTAATACTAACTGGGGCGTGGTCGCTGCCCATAACATCGGCGTGAATTTGGACTGCTTTGATTTTGGGCTTCAGGCTTTTGCTGGCCAAAAAATAATCAATGCGCCAGCCGATATTTCGGGCTCGGGCATTGGCCCAGTGTGTCCACCAGCTGTAGTGGCCATTACCTTTATGAAACAGACGGAAGGCGTCAATAAATCCAGCGTCAATATATTTTTGGAAACCTGCCCGCTCCTCTTCAGTAAAACCTTTTTTACCCTTATTTTCTTTAGGCCGGGCTAAATCATCCTCAGTATGGGCGACATTAAGATCACCACAAAAGACCACTGGTTTCTGCTTCTCTAACTCCTTCACATAGGCTAAAAAGGCCGGATCCCAGTGCTCGTATTTCAGTGGCAAGCGGCTCAAATCATCCTTGGCATTGATTGTATAAACGTTTACCAGCCAAAACTTGTCGTATTCGGCGGCAATGACCCTGCCCTCGTTGGCTGAATTGCGGGTTTTATCATCTATAAAATTGTATTTTTTGGCAAAACTTTCAGGGAAACCATTAATCACCTTGAGCGGTTTGATTTTGGTAAAAATCGCGGTGCCGGAATAGCCGGCTTTGTGAGCTGAACTCCAAAACTCTTCGTAATCAGGTAAATCGATTTCGGCCTGCCCTTGCTGGGCTTTGGTTTCCTGCAGGCAAACAATATCCGGTTTGTGCTTGGCAATAAAATCCTGCAGCGCGCCTTTTCTAACCACCGCCCTAATGCCGTTGACATTCCAGGAGTAGATTTTGAGCATAGCTATATTAGGCTTTAACTTCTTCTAGTTTAGTGATGCGTCTGTTA